>Ga0114922_10001234_pt1 | contig 24440 bp, 20 predicted proteins | sample AartaG_FD_100975 | JGI IMG/M metagenome (GOLD analysis project Ga0114922, IMG submission 100975) | Deep subsurface microbial communities from Aarhus Bay to uncover new lineages of life (NeLLi) - Aarhus_00045 metaG | ecosystem: Environmental > Aquatic > Marine > Oceanic > Sediment | place... | reverse complement strand
GGGATCGATGTTGATAGTGAAGACAACTACCCGGGGTATGAGTTAGATGTCTGGTATTCACTGTTAATTAAATCCTGTGATTTGACATTTACCTATGAAAAAAAAATGGACAAATCTTCAGCAATTTCTTTTACCCAAATAGGGAATCAAATAGCTGGGACAAATATTAAAATTAAAGAGGGTAATCTTAGTTTTAAATACATGATCGATCAATCTTGGCCTACTTCTCTTTCGCCTAACTCAGAAATCCGCGTTTTAATCAATGATAAACTACATTCAGAGACTTTAAAATTAAGTTTAGCCCCAGATGATTTCCAATTTGCTAAAATAGGGGGCTTTAATATAACGAATTTGCTGAATGTGGATATTAACATAAGTGTTTCGATTCAAGTCTTTATCGCGGATGAATTCAGTCTGGATCGAGATATAACAATCTCTATCGACGAAGTAATACTTATAATATCTTATAGCGAAACATTTCCAGATCCTATCAACGATCCATGGTTTGCATTAGGATTTTTCATTTTAGCCGCTATAGGCGCAACTGTTCTTGGTGCGTTATTAATTGCTTATATAAAAGTCTGGAGATATCCAGTTGCTGTGAGAAAAGTTAGAAAATTTGGGAAAACTTTAACAAACACGAAGAGTCCAGATGTGAAGATTATAGAGCGTAAAAGGGCGTTTAATAAGGGTTATCAAGAGGAACTAAATAAATCATCCAAATTATTAAAAGGCGCTCCTTCGAGTGAAAAGATAGTAAAACCCAAGTTGCCAGAATCGTAAATTGAAAATTCAACCCGAAATAAGACGACTTTTTTTTTATTTCTACTTCTTATCAAAATCAATTTTTTTAGAAGACAAAAATAAATAAATGATGAAATTCAATTTTTAAAGTAAGTATGCCAAATCATATTTATACCTATAATATTATAAATTGTCGTAAGGGATTAAAATGAAGAAAATACATAGCCTTTATTTAATAATACCACTTGTTTTCTTGATGATGCTACCTATTTTATTATCACCCAATAACGCCGTTAGGGAAGAACAGTTAATAATTAAACCCTCAAGGACAGTCGTTTACTCGAATGTTCTGTGGCTTGATAACCCAACCTTTGATGATCCAATTGGACCAACTTGGTATCCAAGTATTCAAGGAGATGTATCAGATATATATGCGTCTACAGGTATGAACCAAGTGAATTATAAAATAGTGGGGGATTCAGGAGTCATAAAAATTGATGAAGCTTTAAATAGTTCAGATTGGTCTGTTTTTCGAAATCCTAATAGACCTGTTTTTCCAGATGCATATACTATAACTTCTGCTGGAGCTGAAGTATACCACTACTGGGATGAAAGTATAAACCAAACTCGTAATACGCCTAGTATTCACTGGAAAAGAAATATTCAAATGCCAGTAAATATGTCTAATTATATTTTCACTTCCGCATCGTTAGAAGTAGTTTATAACGCTACTGTGACTGTTTCACCTCATGCAATAACCGGTGCTGGTATTGATAGGAATGGTGATACAGGATTGGATGCTTACGCAATTGGTGATTTTGCTGAATTCTATATTTTAATTTCGGATATTGATAACACTCAAGAATATCAGTTAGCACACTATCAAACGGTTGATTTAGGGAGAGATAGTCCTTCAACTCCCAGTATTACAGATACTATTATGGATGCTGTGCCTGAAGAGGTCTTAATTAGCTTGTTATCAGCGGTTTTAAGTACTGACGATTATAATTTTACAATAACAATGGGAATTGATATCTACTGTGAAGATAATGAATACGGAGCAGACGAAGACCAATGGAATTCATTATTATTTAAATCAATAAATTTAACACTTTCATATGAGAAAAAGATCGATCAATTTACCACGGGCTCATGGACTCAAGAACTAGAAGATATATCTGGTTCTAACATTAAAATTGTTGATGCTAATCTTAATTTTGAATACAAAATCGATAAAAATTGGACAGTTTCATCTCAAAATTCTCAAATTAGGATATATATTAATGAAAGAAAATTTGCTACAACTATTAGCTTAATAGATTATGTTTATTCATCTTCCTTTCAACTAGCTAGATCTGGAGGATATGATATTAAAGAAATAGTGTTACCTTATGAAAACTTTACGCTCTCAATCCAAGTATACCTAGCTGAAGATTTTGGATTAGATAATAACATAACTGTTTCGATAAAAAATGTTTATCTATATGTGTCTTATACTGAAACTTTCCCAGATCCCATATCAGAAAATTGGTTATTTGTGGGATTATTCATTATCGCAGTAATGGGTGCTACAGTTCTAGCAGCTTACCTAATTGCTTATCAAACTTATTTGAAATATCCTGTTCCCATAAGAAAAGTCAGAAAGTATAGAAAAACGCTATCTAGTGATAAAACTCCGGGTGTTGGCATAGTTAGTCAAAAGACTGCATTTGGCAAAGACTACAATACTGAATTAAAGAAAACAGACAAGTTTTTAAAAGGTTCTCCGAAGAATGAACCAGTTATGAAAGACAAATTACTGAGTAAAAAAGAAGGAGAATTGCCAAAATAATATTTTTTTTAATTTCACACTATTTTTTATGTTCTAGAAAACTTAGTTCTTATCAAATTACTAATTTATTAATATCGTTATAACTGAATTCATTTAAATGAAGGTTGTTACATATTATTCATATTAAAATCTTTTTTTAGAGAATTTTAAAAATATTATTAAAAAAAGGCATTAGAATATGAATATTATTCGAACCAAAAATAAAAAATTATATGCTCTTTTAGCTCTTTTGAGTATTATTGCAATTAGCGCATTCGTAACAAACTTACAATCCAATCCAGGTAATTTAAATGGCATTGATATTGAGGAACCCTCAGTAGAACCAAAAGGAAATGATATCTCAGTTGATAATACATATGATGGTATAGCTGCCCCTTGGAATATCACTCATTGGGCAAATCGTACTGATTATGACCTGTCAGCTAATTTTGGTAACAATTCTTATGACCTTGTAGATATCCCATTAGATAGCGATTGGATGGGACAAAAACTTGAATCTTCAATTAATAATTTGTACGATACGAGAAATTGGAATAATGGCACTTTTCATTTTGGTGATAATAATACGTACGCTACTGGGGCTAATGATTCATTGTATATAGCAAATAGATATCAAAATTGGACTTTTCAAGAAAATATCGTTGGTAGCTCAAATGTAATGTCAGGAAATTACCTTGATGAGAATTCAATAACACCAGTTAACACTCAAAACCACGATTCCCTAGAACTAAGAATGGATGGATGGTGGTATAGTGGTGCTGGCGGTGATCGCTATTGGTATGACACGGGAGACAAGAGCTCATGGGTTAGTACTATTCACATACCAAGGGGCAGGGTTATTGATAGTTGGTTGAAGTTCCAAGTTAATCCGATTCATATAATTAGTTTTAATTCTTGGGAGTTCAGATTGTTTATAAACGGGATACAAGTCTTCTCTGAAGGATTATTTACTTTAAAACAGCGAGGCCAAAATCAATGGCATAGTTTTACAGCGCCTCAAGGTCTTTGGATAAACACTTCCAATGTATATTCAACCAATTATTTAAATGACTCAACAATAGAAATCGAAATTGCTTTAGAATATACTGCAACTAGCGCTGGTTATGGATTCGAGGATGGTGAAAATACAGATTACCAACAAGTTCTCGTTGATAATATTGAATTGATAACTAAAGCTGAAGCTCAACCTTCTGACATAGAATTACAAATAAATGATACATCGGTGCAAGATGTTAGTTGGGGTAAAGGAACAGTAGAAATTGAAAGTGAATGGCAAAGTGTTGATGGAAAAGTATATACTAATTTTAGTAGCGATGATGTTGGCGAATTAGGAGCTTTTAATATTGATCTTCAAACAAATATAAACCTTCATGCGAGAAAAAATACTCCTGAAAGTAATTATGAAACTAATGTGGCATCATTAGGAGTGAATTTTGAAGTTGATAACGGAAGTGAAGTTGATTGGCTATGTTATGGCAGAGTTAAAGTTCCTACAAGATACGAAGAAACGGAACTAAAGATTAATTTTCCGACAGATGTAATAATTACCTCAGTATTTGAACCTCAGAATCCCGCTTTAGATGTTTTAAGTCAATGCGATGATTCAACTCCCGGAGTTCTATCTATCCCAGTAAATACGATATCAGCAACTCCGGATGGGTTTTGGAAATTTGAAGCGATTAGTCCGAATTACTGCGACGATTTGACTGTTTATCACAACGCCTCTGGAGTATGGGTCGAAAGTAACAATATTTTAAGCGGAAGTTATGTAAATATCTCGTCAAAAATTTTAAATTCTCCTGAAATTTCGAACTATATTCAAAATACAAAAGCTTGTCTCCAAATTCGATTCCCAAATGGCACACTCTGGTCAGATCAGAGTCAAATTGCTTCAGTTGATTCCAATGGTAATGTGTATTTTAATCTATTTCAAATACCACTAAATCCTCCGAACTATGAAGTTGGAGAATATGAAGCAATAATAACTTGGAATAACACTCATTCAGGATATGGTCTAAATGAGACGGGGATTATTATTCAAAAGTTTAGGATTATCCATGAATCTGAATTTACTCCAGATAATACTTTCTATGAAGACATAATCGAAGATTCCACATTTAATTTAAAGGTATCATTCTCAGATTTAATTAGTGGTACCCCAATAACAAATGCCATAGTATATACATATAATTATACCAATCCAGCCATAAAGCAATATTTAAGTGAAATAAGTCCGGGTTATTATTTTCTAGAATTCAATGTAGGAGGAGGAAACTTAGGGAATAATTCCTTATTGATTTACGCCAATTCATCTAATTATTTAAATAAAGTCGCTAATATAACAATTAAATTGATAAGAGAAACGGAACTTGAGGTAGATAATGATTTCATAAGTGATGTGCCCTTTGAACAGAATTTTACGATACAACTTAACTATACTGAGAAGTATTCTGGCTTAGGAGTAGATGCTGAAACTCTTTCAACCGATTGGTCCGGAAATTACCAATTCATCTGGATTTCTCAAGGATTTTATAATCTAACTTGTAATACAATAGGAAACATCGCAGGTCAGCTTTACGCGCTAAGTATTTATGTAGACTCTTATCAGTATGAAGCTAAATCCATCGAAGTAAAAGTTTTTATTACGGAATTAAAAACTTCCTTGGACCTTTTAGTTAATAATACCCCAATTCAGCCTAATGATATATATTCGGTAGATGTGAGAGAAAGTCTAAATATTACAGTCTTTTTTAGAGATATTTATTCAAATCCATTGAGTGGGGCAACGATAAATATAACAGGTGGGACTTTTTCTTACTTGCTAAACGAAGATGTTTTATATAATCAATATACAGTAATTTTAAATGCTACTGATTTAGGGCAAGGAATAGAAAATCTTAACATGTTTGCTCAACTAGTTAATTTTGAACCCCAGTCTATCCCATTCATAGTAGAAATTATAGAGAAGTTGACAAGTATCCAAATCTTATTCGATGGGCTTAATGTTACAGACGATCCAACAACAGATATTATTATTACTCAGGAGTTAAACATTACGGTAAAATATTTAGATAGAAATCATCAACACGTACAAGAAGCATTAGTCCAACTTTCTGGCGATTTTAATGAAGTATTAAGTGAGAATTTAATGTATGAACAATACTCCTTTATCTTAAATACGACTCAAATAGATGTTGGAGTAAGAGTCATTACTCTTTCTGCTACAAAAGCAAACTTTCAGCTTCAAACTGATAATCTTAGAATCAATGTTCAACGAATAAAAACAAATATCACTACTGAATCTGGAGAATCAATAATTACAGTTCAATCAGGAAGGCAGATTCAAATTCGAGTTATGTTATTCGATATAGATTTTGGGGGAATGATAACAAATGCAAATGTATCTTATCGATGGCAATTTGGAGAAGGAATCCTCACAGATTTGGGCTCTAACGGGATCTACGAGGTCACTTTACCAAGTAAGCCAGTTGGATCGTATACTTTGACGGTAACCGCTAGTAAAGGAGATGTTTATGATTTTCAAAGGTATGAAATTACAATTATAGTTACTAGAGCTCCGGATGATTTCTGGATTTTTATAATTCTTTTGATTACAGCTTCGATTATTTTAATCTCATTAACTAGTTATCTCATATTATATAAAAGAGTACTACAATATCCTAAACAAGTGAGAAAAGTAAGAAAATATGGGAAAACTCTACGAAAGACGAAAGATCCAAAGGTTAATATAACACCTCGTAAAGATTTATTTGATGTCAGGTTTAAGGATGAAATTGGAAAGTCAAATAAATTTCTTAAAGGCAAACCCTCAGAAAGCACCATTCAAATAGACAAAATAGAAAAGAAGAAATCACTTGAAGTACCGAAGAATATCGAAAAAAAAGGAGGTGCTAATCAAGAATGAGAACCACAAATCAGAAAAAACAAAATCGATTAGCAGTAATATGTTTATTAACAGTCACTCTTTCAGTGCTTAGCTTCTTGAATATTGGTCTTAACTCCCTAAATGTTATCGATAATGCTTATTCTCAAAGAAGCGATCTAAATCCTGAAAACTCGCTAAATGCACAAGATTTATCTTATGATAACACTTTCAGTGGGATAGGAGCGCCATGGAATTTAACTCATTGGGCAAATAGAACTGATTATGATTTACTTGTTGGTTTTGGTGAAGCAGGATATGATATGGTTGATATTCCATTAGGAAGCGGTTGGAATGGCTATAAATTAAGCGCAGAAATTAATGATTTGACAGATAATCGCAATTGGAATAATGGCACATTTAATTACGGCGCAGATGATGGATCTGCAGCAGCAGGTGAAAATGATACAACATGGATTTCCAATAGTTTTCAAGACTGGACATTTGGAAATAACGATACTGGATATGGCGTTAATCCAATGAGCGGCAATTATTTGTCAAATATAGGAGGTCAGAACTGTCTGGAATTAAGAATGGATGATGATGATACTTATATTCCTCCGTGGAGTACATACGATCCTGACGATAGCTGCTGGTGGAGTAGTTCTATACAAATACCTAGGGGAAAAATAATAGATAGTAGTTTAAATTTTGACCTTTATCCAAATCACTTAGCACAGTTTAATTCGTGGGCATTTTCTATATATTTGAATAGTAAAAGGGTTTATTCAATTGGGACTTATACATTACTACAATATGGGGTAAATAATTGGCATAGTTTTTCAATCCCTCAAACCATTTGGACCAATTCATCGAACGTTTTTCCAAATGAACCCCTAAACAATTCAATATTGGATATAAGTCTTGTTTTAGAATGTGTTGGAGGGGGAAATTTTTCTGGTTTTGCTAACGATGATTACCAGAGGATATACGTTGATAATGTAGAATTGAATGTCGAAGCTGAGGTTCTTCCATCCTATATTGGATTGATTATGAACCAAACTGCTGTAGGAGATATCGATTGGGGTAAAGGAATTGTTGAAATTGAGGGTAATTGGGAAACTACAAATATCTTTGCCAATTTTAGTAGTACCGATGTAGGAGAGTTAGGTCCTTATAGTATGGATCTGAAGACAAATTTAAATTTGTATGGCGTGAAACATACTCCCGATACGAACTATGAAACTAATGTTGGATCCTTAGGTACTGTTTTTTCTGTGGAAAATGAAAGTTCAGTAAATTGGGAAACTTATGGATTTATCGCTATTCCAACGGGATATTCAGAATCAGAAATGATATTAAACTATCCAACAGATGTTATTTTAACAAACATCTTCGAGCCTGAAAATCCATCTACTAATATTTTAAGCTTGTGTGACGATTCAATACCAGGGAGGTTATCAATACCAGTAGATTCAATTTCTCCTAATCCAGATGGCTTTTGGAAATTCGAAGCTACATCACCAAATTATTGTGAGGAATTAAATATTTTCAACAATGCAACTGGGAGTTGGGTTCCAAATAATAGTTTTCTAAGCGGAGAATACATTAATATAACTGCAAAAATCAGAAATTCTCCTGAAGTTTCAAGTTATATTCAAAATACAAATGCTCATCTTCAAATAAGGTATCCAAATGGCTCGCTATGGACAGAGAGAAATCAAATTGCTTCAGTTGATTCCAATGGAGATCTAAAGTTTAATCCATTTCAAATACCCTCAACACCACCAGAGTATGAAGTTGGAGAATATGAAGTGATTATCACATGGAATAATTCTTATTCGTCGTTTAGTTTAAACGAAACTGGAGTTATGGTTAAGAAATTTCAAGTTACTCATTATTCGACTCTAATCCCCGACATTGAATATTATGAAAATATAGCTGATGGTTCAATTTTAAACCTAAGAGTTACATTTTCCGATTTAGAAAACTTTGATGCCATAGAAAACGCAAATGTATATACATATAACTTTACGCATCCAACAACAATACAATATTTCAGTGAAATAAGCCCGGGTTATTACTTTTTCGAGTTCAATGTAACTGGAGCCCCTAATGCAGGTAATAATACTATAACCGTATTTGCTAATTCTCCTAGTTATGTGAGTAGTGAAGTAAACATTACGATTGACATCATTAAAAACACTCTTCTTGTCGTTGATAATGATTATCTTGATAGCGTTCCTTTTGAGCAGAATTTCACAATTCAATTTAACTATACTGAAGTTTATAGCGGTATGGGGATTGTAGCTTCAAATCTTTCTACTAATTGGGCTGGTGAATCTTTCTTTTCTATGATTACTCAAGGCGTTTACACACTGACTTGTAATGCTTCTGGTCCCGGATATCAAGCAGATAAGTTGTATTCTATGATTATAACCGTAGAAGCTGATAGATATCAACCACAATCAATTCCGATAAGAGTGTTTATAACTGAGAAAGCCTCATTTTTAGAATTATACATAAATGGTACCAAGAAAAATGAGGATGACCTAGTTTCAATTGAATTCTGGCAGAAAATTAATATTACAGTAACATTTAACGATGCTTCATCAAACCATTTAAGTGGAGCTTCAATAAAGCTAACGGGAGGAGGATTATTAGAACCGTTAATAGAAGACTCTATTCGTGAACAATATAGCTTTCTGTTGAATGCTTCTGAATTAGGGTTAGGAGTAGATTATTTATCAATTTTAGCCAATCTATCGAATTATAATCCTCAAAGTATCCGTTTTATTACTGAAATAACTGAGAGAAAAACCTTATTAGAAGTTTATTTAGATGGAGAAGATAAAACTGGTGATCCTTCCATAGATATTGCTATTAATAAAATCTTGAATATAACTATTAAGTATACTGACCTAAATGGTAATCACATTGAAAACGCTACGGTTGAAATGTTTGGCGCTATTTCTGATAGTTTGAATGAAGATAGTACATACAAACAATATTCATACATTTTCAACACAAGTCTATTGGATATTGGAGTAAGATTAATTGCTATCTCTGCAGAAAAAGAAAATCATATGTTCCAATCAGAAGACCTTCGAATTGAAATTAGGCGTATTTTAACAAATGTTACAACTGAAGATGGTAGTTCAACACTAACTGCTAAACCAGGAGATAATGTGAGACTTAGAATCGTTTTACACGATTTAGATTTTGGGGGACTTATTAAAGGCGCAGTTGTGTCTTATAGTGGCGATCTTGGGAACGGAATTCTTACAGATGGAGATAATAATGGCGTCTATGAGGTCGTTTTCGAAAATATAGCAGAAGGCACTTTTAAAATTAAGATAACTGCTTTCTATGGAGATAATTACGAATTTGAAAACTACGAAGTAACAATTAGCGTTATTAGACCCGCAGGAGAGGCATTATTGATCCTTATCTTAACAATTGCTGCAATTTCTGCAACCTTGATAATAATGGGATACATTTATGCATATCAAAAATACTTAAAATATCCAAAACCGGTTAGAAAAGTCCGAAAATATCGAAAAACACTAGAGAAAGCAAAGAATCCAAGTGTGAGCATAGAAGATAGAAATAAAGCTTTTAATGAGGCATATAAAAACGAATTGAGTAAATCTTCTAAAATGTTAAAAGGAAAACCTGAAACACCTCCAGTCCTTAAGCCTAAAATGGATGCAAAGAAACCGATTGAAAAACCTAAAAAATAACTGTACAAAAAACTAAATTTATAAACTTTTTTTTATTATTCCTTTCATTTAATTTTCTTTAAAAAAAATTGAAATAGTATTGAATCTTAAATGATTGCAGAGATGAGTTCTGATATTAAAATTTTTAGGTTAAATTATTCGGGTAGCTTTGAGGAAATATTCCCAGAAGAATTATTAGGCAATTTTACACTTTTTAATATTTTAACGTTCTATATTCCAAATCAGAAACGAATGTATATTTGGATTGGAAAGAGAGTTTCACAGAGTTTAAAAAGTCATATTCCTCAAATTCGAAGTGCTATTTCGCGGGAGCATCCTGAATTGCAAATTTTAAGAAATATTACAATTGAATCTGGATTGGAACCTCCGGAATTCTTAGAGATTATTGGTATTGAAGAAGCTACTTTAAAATCTAATATTAGAGAGTTAGAAGTAAAACTTCTACCTGTCCTTTCTGAAATTAATCGATTAAAGAGCCAAGCCGATAAATCTTTCATCTTAGATAATTTCGAAGATGCTATTAAGATTTCTCAGAAAATTGTGACGCTTGCCAAAGCTATCAATGACGATTCTCTTGAACAGGATCAATATAATTTCATTGATGAAGCTCAATCGAGAGCACGCGCAGGCGAAATTCTTCAAGAAATTGAAACCGCATGTAAAGAAGCTACTATGGAATTTGATCAGTTAATAAAGGATGAAAAATATCAAGAGGCTCATAAATTGGTTGTAGATATTAAAAACAAATTTGAAAACAAATACAATCTTTCTACAATTCCATTAGCTCAGCAACTATTATTAAAAGATGAAAATATGGTATATCGATTAAAAATTGAGCAAGAACCTATAATTCAGGAAATAGAACTTTTTATAAAATCGTTTGAAAAGAGTTTCAGCAAACGCAATTTAAATAAAATAAGGGATTTTCTTGAGAGTAAGAAGGATATGAGTCAACATTTCCTCGATGATAAAATCAAATTCAAATTGAAACAAGTGAACGACATATATAACAGAACTAGGGAAGATTTGGTTAACGAAATATCTCAATTAAATAGTGTTGCTCTTAAAAATATGAATATTGGAGAAATTTCTAAAAGTTTAGAGATATTTGAAAAAATTGTTGAGAAATTAGACTTTGATAATAAATATCAAAGAGGGGAACAGAAGTGAAGTTGAATTCTGATGAAGGTGGGGATAGTAAGAATAAAATTGAAGTCCTCTCTAAAATAGATGAACTGAAAGTAATAGCCAATAACCACTATTTGAGGGGAAAATACGACGAAGCAATAAAGATTGCTGAAGAAATCATGGATATTGCCGAAGAAGCTAAGCTTTATTCTGTTGTAAGGGAGGAAGGAGAACAAATCGCTATTCTTTACAAACAAGCTAAATCTGACCATAAATTTGTAGTAGTTCGAGAAGATTTTGAAAGTTTAAAAGAAGATTATGAGAAATTGCTAGCTCAAGATAAGATTGCCGAAGCCCATAATCTTTTGCAGAGATTTGAGCAAGACTATAGAAAAAACTTGCATCTTAATTCCTTTAAACGAGTGAAAGATTTATTTATAGAAGACGAAATATTATGGAACGAATTCCACACCAGGCAATTAAATTTAATTAGACAGCTTGAACCGTTAGAAATTCAATTTAATAGTTATGTTAATACAAACAATCTTCTTCTAGCAGGAGAAACATTGGATAAAGCAAAAAAGTTATTAGAAAAGTTGAAAGATAGCAACGTACTTAGAAAATGGGAAATTACTCAAGCAAGGTTTTTAGAATTAAAAAAAAAATACGATCTCGATGAGGATGTTGAAAGCGATCTCAAAGAAGTTTCAAACCTTACCGAAAATTATGAATTTAATAAGGCAAAAAACATACTGAATACCAAAATAGATCTTCTGCATAAATCGGATTTTTCAGATTATAGTCAAAAATTAGAAGCAAAATTGAAATATGTTGTGGATGCTGAGAGCAAATATCTAAAATTAGAAGGAGACATAAATGAACTGGAAAGAAATATTAAGCAAAATGTATCTCAAAACCAATTTAAAGAAGCTATAAATAATATTAACCAAATTATTAAAATTTCCAGATTTATTGGTAAAACAAACTACCTAGAAAATTACGGTAAGTATATCGATATCCTCGAAGAAAAGATAAAAATCAATTCCAAAATCGAAGATACTAACTACATAGTTAAAAAATTAAATGTTCAAGCTATGGAAGCCTTGAAACACGAAGATTATATTGTATCCCTTGAAATTTATAAGAGAATAGTAGACTTGATTAAAAATATAAATCAGAATTAAACTTATTTTTCCAATTTTCTCTTTTTTTAAGAACAACTTCAAGCGTTATTTTCCGATTAATAACTATATTAATTAATTCAAACTCTTCAGTATTGCATAGCGAAGATATATATAGTATCAAATAAATATAAGTTTTGGATAAGAATTGATCCAAGAGATTATTATTCTTAATGACAAGGGTGTACCTATATTCTTTCACAATTTTAGTGGTAATTCAACTAAGGAGGGTGATTACCACGTGATTGCGAGTTATTTCGATCAGATTTGCCGATTTACAAAATATGGGTTTAAAGAGAGCTTAAATACTCTGAAGATGAATAAAAGCGTATTTTATTTTTATACCGAGCCCAAATCTCATTTCCATCTAATCTTTAAGTGCGAAAGTAAGGTGGATAAGAAAAAACTGAAGAAAAAGTTGATAGATAATATCGCAGTGAGTGTTTTCGACAAATTCTTAGTCAAATATAAGAAGGAATTAATTAATTTCAACGGAAATTTTTCCCAATTTAAATCTTTTTCAATAGAAATTGATGAAATAGTAAAAGCTAGAGGATTTCAAAAAAATTTTGAGAGAAATCCTGAAATTATTTAGTTTTTTAAACAAGCTACAATTAAAGCATCTTGTAATTTACCGTCGATTTTCAGATACTTTTTCAATAGACCTTCCTCTACAAAGTTACATTTTTTGAACATATTGATTGATCTTTCATTTTGTATGGCAATATATGCTTCGAGTCGGTTCAAATTTAAGTGATTAAAAGCTATCGCCTTAATTAAAACGATTGATTTTGAACCCAATCCATGTTCCCAGTAATTCGGAAGAATCCAAATCCCTACCCCTGAGCGGCGATGATGCCAGTTTATTGCCCAGAGACTAACTGAACCAATTCTTTTAACGGTACGATTATCTCTTAATTCTATAATGTAATTGAACTGAAGTAATTTATCCCAGGATTTTAAATAATTTTTTATCAACCTTTTTGAGTGTTCCAAAGATCTTAGAGGTCCAAGCGAGAGATAGTTGATCATTTCTTTTTCTTTGAGACTCTGATAAAAAAAGGAAATATCATTTTTGGAAATTTTCCTTAGGAATAGGTTTCCATCGTTGATTTCTTCGATTAATACGATATCTTCCATTACTTATTTAATAATTAAAATAAAGAAATAAAATTTAAGAAAAAATAAAATAAAAAAAATATTACATCCCTTTGAACTTTGGGGTGTCTTTTATTCTTTTTCTACCCCCACAGTTTTTACAGGTACTCCCATCTTCCATTTTTCCCTTACCATCGCATACAGGACATCTGATTTTCCTATTAAACGCTGCGATCCCCTCTTTAGAATCAAAACTTGCACTATTAATACCAAAACCCATTTGTTCCATTATGATGCCTAATTGAATATTTCGAGTACCAAATTTAACACATTTCTTTATAATAAATAAAGCAGTTGTAGGAGCGTCACCCAACCATTTAGCTTTTTCGTGAACTAACTTTTCAAATTCATCACCAGCAGGGGCTATCCAGTTTACTAACCCCCAATCAAGCATTGTTTTAGCATCGAAATTTTCGCCAAAATAACCTACCTGCATTGCTCTATTGACGCCTATTCTTTCTGCTAGTCTGGTTACACCTCCGTTAGCAGAAAAAATTCCACGATGAATCTCTGGGGTTCCAAAGATTGCTCTATCGCTTGCAACAACAATATCACATGTAAGTACTAACTCGAATCCTCCACCCAATGCAAATCCATCAACAGCAGCAATCAATGGTTTAGAAAATTGTTCGAGTTCATCATAATCTCTATGTCTTATTCTCATTGCTACACTCATATGCATGGGAACATTCATTCTTAGTCTTTTGTCTACCATTGCTCCAAGGTCAGCACCAGCAGAAAAAGCAGGTTTCTTAGTAAAATCTTTAGTACCCCTCAGGACTACGGCACGAACAGATTCATCAAGTTCCATTATCCTTAATGCTTGAGAAATTTCAGCAACAACTTGTTCAGTTAAAGCGTTTAACCTGTCTGGACGATTAATAGATATTACAGCATAATTTCCATCAATCGTTCCTTGTCTAATTATATTTCCCTCATCATCTTTAGTGGTTGGCCACTCAATTTTTAAATTTTCAAACTTAATATCTTCAGCCATTTTAATTACCTTACATTATACTATATTCTTTTTTATTGTTCTAATTTGTAGAAATATTAATTAGTAATATCTTTATTAAAATTAAAAACTTTCAAATTTTTCATTATATCACTTCTATTGATTTTACTGATTCTTACCACAAAATAATGTGTATTAACCAAATAACAGAATAGAAAAAAAAATAGAAATAAAATATGATTTAAATTCAAAAATTATGCTTATTTTCTCATGCTAACAAAGCCGCCAGACTTCATTAACTCACAAGGTCTAAGATACTCCTTACCAGTCTTGTCTGCTAATTCGTTTAGAAGTTTTGACCAATTTTCATATTGATTTTTACCACCACCAAAAGGTCCGGGAGTATTCATTCCAGCCATGTTCGCATCGTCAATTACTTTAAATCCAGTAACGACTTTTTCTTCTAATAGGCGACAACCTTCGTTTAGCATAATTGCCATGGAATTTTGCACGCTGAATAATCCTGCCTTTTTAGATTTATCGATTTTCGGTCTACCTGCTGACCAATCGAAAAACCCTTGAGGTGATTTTCGTCCGAGTTTATTCTCTTCGACCATCTTTGTAATTACTTTACCTGGTTTAAAATCAGGAGATAATGTTTCTGCATAATAGTTGCCTACATGAAACATAGTATCAAGTCCGACATAATCTCCGAGTTCACAAGGTCCCATTGGCATTAACCCGGCAGCATCAGCATCGATTTGTTCCCATGGTATACCTTTTTCAGCTGCTTGATCAAACACCCAATTTAGGTAAATTTGAACTGGTGCGTTTAGACGGTTTACGATAAACCCAGGGCGATCTTTCAATACTTTTGGTACAAATCTCTTTCCTTTTAAGCAAGGAAGTCCTTTTCCAATTTCAACACCAGTATCCATAGATTCATCGGAACTTTTCTCGCCCGCTATTATTTCTACTAATCTCATTAAAATAGGGGGATTGAAAAAGTGCATGCCTATTACCTTATCCTCTCTCTTTGTTGCGCTAGCGATTTCTGTAATACTCATTGTTGAGGTATTTGTTGCTAGAATGCAATGTGGTGGTGCATTTTCGTCGCAAGTTTTGAACACTTGCTTTTTAACATCCATTTTTTCAACAACAGCTTCAACAACAAAGTCAGCGTCTTTTACTGCACTTGCAAGATCGATCGATTTCTTCAAATTTCCCATTAAACTGGCAGCTGAGGTCCCTTCACCTAATTTTCCTTTTGCTTCGAGCTTTTTTAACCCCTCATCAATTTTAGCGACACCCGCGTTAACGAATTCGTCTTTAATGTCAACTAAAGTCACATTATAACCCGCCATCAGAAAGATTTGAGCAGCGTTATGACCCATTAAACCAGCACCTATCATTACAATGTTCTTTATTTCAACCATTTTAGTTTACCAACTTTTACATTTTATTTTTAAGTTTTTTAAAATCAGATTGTAATATGTAAACTAATTCAAAATTTTTTTTAATCTTTGACATTTCGTTTCTGAAAAAGTAAAAATGAATGATCTATTTGTATATAATTAAGCTATAATTAACATAGAATTTTATCTGACTCATGAAAGAAAAAGGTAAAACGATCATAGATGAGAGTCTAACTCAGCGTGTTATTGATCCTAAAGCAGGAAGAGATATAACTGGCGAATATATCAATCAAAGGTTAAAAGAACTCGAAATGATTGCTGAGAAAATAATTCAATCCGCTTTAAAAGAATTTGAACAAGAAAAAGGTAATATACAAAAAACATATGAAAAAGCTTACTGGGAAATTCATATTGAACTTGGAATGGGATCTATTGATCCCGCAACAGCAGCAGCTGGTCCGTTAATGGAGAAAAAGAAACAGAAATTAGCTAAAGTTTTGGAGATAAGCTCTAAAGATCTTTTGTAGTTCTTCTAAAATGTTTCAAGTTTAGGATAAAAGATAATTTCTTCTATGCAAACATCGTTTTCGAGATCATTGTGAAGAAAATTAATCTCTACTTTTTTCAATTTATCTCCTATTAATTTTTTAAACGCTGTTTCGAAATACCCTTTATTTATACGACAAAACGCTTTACCCGGCTCAAGTTTTTCTCTATGGCTATAAGGATTCCGTAAAAAACAATAGTTTTCTATAATAATTTTGAAATGATCTTGAAATTCTTGAACTTCCCTAATTTGCATCGAGTAGAACTCTTTTAACTCTATCATTAAGATTTTTATAGCCTCAAAAAATCCAAATTCATTCTTCTGATATTTTAGTTTTAATTTTTTAGCGATAGACTCTCCTGGACCTGACCCTGTTTGGTATAACATCGAGAGTAAACTGTTTCTTCCGAAAATATCAAGAATTTTGTAGACTATAGATTCAGAGATTATTTCAAATCCCCTTAGCGAATCAACATTTGACGTGTCATTCTGAATACTGCTATTTAAATCGATTAAAAAATTCTCATCTATATCATTTGTTTCCAAAAGGAATCCCCATCCCAATTTAACGGTTTTTTATATTGATTAGAATTAGACAATTGTGTCTAATACTAAACTGATTTATTCTAGAACTAAAAATCTTACATATAACATAGATTAATTTTATTTAAGGTTACATTTTTTGAATAATTATTAAAAAAAAAACTACTAACAATACTATAAAAATAGAACTAATCTATAGATAATTAGGAGTCGTTATATTACTAAGAATGCTCTCAAATTCTTTATAATCAGGTAAAGTTTCGAGACAAATTGAGACATTTTTTAAATTTTTATTCTTCTCTAAGATATATTTCTGAATCGTTGGAATCATTATACCTGCGCACACTTTAGCGTTAAAACCGATAACTTCTATTGACATTGGAGGAAAAGCCACAGAATTTAATCCTTTATTATCAATTAATCTTAATGAATTCCATGTAGCTAACATTAATTTTTTTTGATCGTGGCCATTTCTTGCGTGAACTATGAATTTAGCATCTAAATTTCCTCCCGACGTAATTACTGCGCTTCCAATTGGAATATTTGTTTTCTTACTAATGATCTGATTACATTCCAATTGTATCTTATGACCGGCTTTCTTTAACACCCTGCATCTTAGTGTACCGCTAGGTAAAAGTCGACTGTTTGTAGGAATTGCAATTGCATCGTATTGAGCGCTCACTAAGTCGCCAACAAATAGCTCTATTATAGTATTATTGATCGTTATTTGGTTCATTAGGAGGTGATTAAGAATTGTTTATTATTTTTTCAAATAGTGTAAATAATTTTAAATATTTCGAGGTGACAAAGTGATAATATACATAATATGGGTTGATTAGACACTAAATTGAGATTATGAACTTGAAAACTTTTTTATTTCCTCTCGCTTTTTCCTAAATATGAACGATATTCATGATGTTGTCATCGTTGGTGCCGGACCAGTTGGAATTTATTTTGGAATGATAATCGCGAAAAAGAACCATTCCGTTTTAATCATCGAAAAAGATTCGAAAGAGAATACAGGATCAAAAATGGATCAGTTCCATCTCGAGACTATGGTATTTGAAAAATATGGTATACCTCCTCCTATTGAAGGAACAGATGAATTCATCACAAAATTCAAATGGACTTCTTACTATGGTCCTTACGGTAAATATCAACAGGTTATGGATTACCCTGTTACAGCTATGCGATTCCAGTTTTTCATACAAAGGCTAATAAAATTAGCTGAAGCGGATGGAGTAGAATTTCAATTCAATTCTTCATTTAAGGATGTTATAAGTAGTGAAGAAATGGTTACAGGCATTCGTGTTGAAAGTGATGGAGAGATTAAAGAATTATTCGGAAAATTAGTTGTTGATGCCACTGGTACTTCCGCTATAGTTCGACGAGCGCTCCCTGATGATATTGGCGTTGAAAAGTTTAAAATTGAAGATGAAGATAAAATGTATGTGATTCAAAGGGTAATTCAATGGAACAATACTGATGAACCACACCCAGGTACCGGTGAATATGAAGAATCAATTTCATATCTTTATTATAAAACATGGGTGGCTCCACACTTTACACCTAACGCTAATATTTTTGGAGGAGGTCAGCCCGGAGGATATGAGAATACCGAAAAAGCAACTGAAATTTTCCTAAATGACGTACCTTTTCCCCCCTATACTCTTCTTGAAGAGCATAGAGCATCTACAGCATACCGAAGATCGCCATTTTCTTTAGTGGGTGACGGGTTTTTATGCATTGGCGATAGTGCTTGTATGTCAAAATCGTTCAGTGGCGAAGCAATAGAGTCCTCATGGTCAGCAAGTTTGATTGCAGTCGATGTTATACATAAATTCCTCTCAGAAAACCTTCCATTAACTATGAAAAACATGTGGGAAATCAATGTTTTATACTTTCGCGATCAGGGGGCAAAACTCGCTGCTTTATTAGCTCAAATTCCTGGAGCGGCTAATACAACGAAAAATGATGTCATTTATTTATTTCGGAAAAACTTTATATTTAGTAGCAGAGATTTCACTTCCATGTGGGAAAATCTCGAAATGGATATGAGCTTTGGAAGAATGATAAAAATCGTCTGGTTATTCTTATGGGGGCTAATTTCACGGCAATTTTCTAAGAAGGCGCTGTCAACTATGCTGAAATATATGAAAATATCTGGAGCAATCCGTAAGCATTATGAAAATTTTCCTGAAGATATAGATGATTTTGATGATTGGGTTAAAGAAGCAGAGATCCTCTGGAACCCTGTAGAAAAGATGAGATATACATTAGAAGATTGAAATCTTATGTTTAGCTACTCTCATTAATATACTTGACTTTTTTAACAAACATCTCTACGTTCTTTTCAACAATCTCTAATATTTCAAAATACCTCTTTTTCTCCGTTTTGTATGGATCGGGAATATTCAACTCCTTTTTATCTACTCCATTGAACTCTTTTAATGTAAATAATTTGCCTTTTAAGTCTTCTTTTAGAGTTTTAAATTTATTTTTAATTTTGGTTAATTGATATCGTTCCATTCCAATTACAAGATCTTGCTTCTCTATCAACTCTCGAGTAATAGGTTTAGGTTGAAAATCTTTCATTTCGATTCCTTTTAATTTGAGATATTCGATAGTTTCGGGTTGTGCGTGATCGAAAGCAATATGCCAACCGGCAGAATCGAATTCTACACCCTTTAAGTCAATCTTCCTAGCGTAAGATTTAGCGAGCTCAAAAGCTGCAGGTGTTCGGCATGTATTAGCGTAACATATAAACAAAACTCTTCTTATCATAGGATTAATGCACTTTTTGGGTAATTAAGAATTGGAATTATTAAGATGGATTATTTTATTTATCATTTTTTCAATGTTTTCATCAATGATTTTAAGAACTTTCTTGTAAGTATTAGCACTCGTGTAGTATGGATCAATAATGTCTAATCCTTCTGTTTCTCCGTTAAATTCTCTTAATGTGAATGTCTTTTTATCGATGTCAACAATCCCGGGATAGTTATCTCTTATCTCTTGAGCATGTGACGTCTCCATTGTTATTATCAAATCTTGTTTTTCGAGTAATTTACGATTGATAATTTGGGGGTGAAAGTCGGAGTGATCGATTCCTTTTGATTTTAAATAGTCTCGAGATTGAGATTGCATATATGAAAATGCATTTATAAAGCCAGCACTTTCGAAAATTAAATCAATTCCCTTTTTATTTGCGTAGTATCGTGCTAAATATTCCGCGGCGGGACTTCTTGCGGTATTTCCGAGACAAATAAGAAGAATTCTGAATATCTTATTCATTGCTTTAAGGTTATTCTGATTTATTAATTTTAATAATTTTCTCTATAGATCTGTTTATACCGCCTTCAATAACTTGAAGTATTTTATTATATTCTTCTGGAGGCAAATGGATAGGGTCTTCGATCTCCCAATTGTCTTCTTGACCTGCAAATTCAAGTAACATAAAAACTTTTCCATCTAAATTCTCAATGTATTTAAATCTTCTCTTTAATTTTCTTACGTGATATCGAGCTTCAAACCCTAAAATTAGATCTTGCTCATTTATCAGTTCTTCAGTTATATCTTTAGCAACAAAACCTTCTACACTTATCCCTTTAGATAAGAGATATTTAACTGTACCTTCGCGGGGTGTTTCAAAATAATGACGAATTCCCGCGGAATCAAAATTAACATCCCGTAATTGGTCTTTATAAGATGTGTTTTTTAGCCATTTTGCATAATATTCAGCAAATACGCTTCTGCATGAGTTTCCCGAGCACAAAAAAAGTACGTTTTTTATTTTTGTCATTTAAATTAGAACTACTTTGAGTGTAAATTAGGTGTGAAAATGTAAATACTTAAAAAAAAATTACTATTTAGGCTCTATGTGAGAGATAATCCTAAAAATTTTATAATATCAACAAAACGAATTAGAAATTTACTTTAATTGTTGTCTGATTATGATCTTATAATAGTTAATCATAAATTGAAAAAGCACACGAATCTTTTGAATACTAAAATAGATTTTCTTATAATTGGAGGAGGCATTTCTGGGTTATCCTTGGCTATAAAATTAGCGAGATTATGCCCAAATGATGAAATTTTACTAATAACAAAAGAAAATTTAGAAGAAGGAAGCACATTTTATGCACAAGGAGGAATTGCATGCGTTTGGAGCGATAGTGATAGTTTTGATAAACACATTCAAGACACATTAAAAGCGGGAGATGGTTTATGCAATGAAGAAATAGTAAAGAAAATTATAACACAAGCACCAGAAAGAATAGATGAATTAATAGAAATCGGAGTAAATTTTACCAGAGATAGAAATGGAGCATATGATCTTGGAAAGGAAGGGGGACATTCGGAAAGAAGAATCTTCCATGTAAATGACCAAACAGGGCAAAATATCGAGCAAAAGCTCATTGAAGTAGTAAAAAAAATTGATAACGTTGAAATTAAAGAGCACTGGTGTGCGATTAACTTATACGCTAAGAATTTTCAGTGCTTTGGGGCATACGTTTTAGACCAAGAATCTGAAGTTATACACAATATTGCCGCTAAGGCTACTATTTTAGCAACGGGTGGTGCGGGAAAGATTTATCTATATACAACCAATCCCGATGTAGCATCAGGAGATGGAATTGCTATGGCATATAGGGCGGGAGCTATAATCGCAAATATGGAATTTTATCAGTTTCACCCGACATGCTTGTACCATCCATATGCGAAATCTTTTTTGATTACAGAGGCTATGCGTGGTGAAGGAGCAGTTCTCAAAGATATAAGGGGTAATGAATTTATGCAAAATTACCATCCTTCTAAAGACTTAGCACCCAGGGATATTGTATCTAGAGCAATTGATGCCGAACTTAAGCGAACTGGTGATGACCATGTTCTTCTAGATATTGCTTCTAAGAAAAGTCCAGATTTTATAAAAAATCATTTCCCAGGAGTGTATGATGCATGTTTAAAATTTGGCATTGATATCACCAAAGAACCTATACCAGTCGTTCCTGCAGCTCATTACTGCTGTGGAGGTGTTTTAACTAAAATAGACGGTTCTACTAAGGTAAAAAATCTTTATATAATAGGAGAGTCAGCTTATACTGGACTGCATGGAGCGAATAGATTAGCAAGTAACTCTCTTCTTGAAGGTTTAGTGTGTGCTCATGAGTGTGCTCATGCCATTTTCAACAATGCCAAAAATTTAGAGATTAATGAATTTGAAGAATGGGAGCCCGGGAACGCTGTATCATCAACTGAAGCCGTTGTAATTACTCAAAATTGGGATGAGATCAGAAGATTTATGTGGAATTATGTGGGAATTGTACGAACGGACCTGCGGCTTCAAAGGGCTAAGAAAAGGATCAATCTCCTACTTGATGAGATAAATCAATATTATTGGGATTTTAAAATTGAAAAAAACCTCGTAGAATTAAGAAATCTAGCTACAGTTGCTAAACTTATAATAGTGAGTGCCATATCTAGAAAGGAAAGTCGTGGTATTCACTTTAATCTCGACTATCCAAATAAATCTAAAATGAGTAGACCTACTACTCTTAGAAGACCTTGGTAATTTATCTTCTTTAAATGTAGGTATCATTTATATTTTTATTGTCATTTATAAGAAATAATTCGAATAAAACTAAAAACTTGATTTAGAATGTCGAATATAGGAAAGAGAATAAGAATTGAACGGTTTTTCGATCGAAAAAGTAAAAAAACTATAATTATTCCCATGGATCACGGTTTAACTATGGGCACTATTAAGGGTTTAGAAAATTTGGTTGATATGATCGATAAAGTTGCGAGGGGTGGTGCAAATGCGGTATTGGAGCACTCTGGAATGGTTGGAGCTGGACATAGACAATTCGGAAAAGATATCGGATTAATAATCCATCTTTCAGGGGCCACTAATTTAACACCAGATCCTAATAAAAAAGTGTTAGTGTGTTCAGTAGAGCGTGCGTTAAAAATGGGAGCGGACGGAGTCTCGATTCACATCAATATAGGAGCTGACGAAGAACCAGAAATGCTTCAGGATGCACATACTGTTATTGAGGCATCAAGAGAATGGGGCGTCCCTATATTGGCTATGATGTATCCCAGAGGGAAAAAAATTACAGATGAGAACGCTCCTGATGCTGTTAATATTGCCGTAAGAGTTGGCGCTGAATTAGGAGCAGACATAGTTAAAACGAACTATACTGGAGATATAGATTCCTTCAAATATATCGTAAAAGGAGTAAATGTTCCGGTGATTATAGCAGGTGGACCAAAAATGAACACTATTCCAGAATTGTTTCAAGTAGCCTATGATTCTATTCAAGCCGGAGGGGCGGGAGTTGCTTTTGGAAGAAATGTTTTTCAATCGGAAAATCCTACTAAGGTGGTTGAAGGACTCTCTAAAATTGTACACAAGAATTATACAGTAGAGGAAACATTAAAGGAATACTAATATTGATCGTATTAAATTAGAATTATGACTGAACATAAAATTATATCTTACTCTTATTTAGTGAAGCGAGCCGTTAAGATTACAATAGAATTTATTGTTTTTTTGATTTTCTTATTCTTTTTACCTGATTTGATTAATTTATTTATTGAATTGTATGGATTTTGAATGAGGTTTTCGAGTTTTTTCCAATATTTCATGTCGCATTTCCACTGCTAATCTTTGAATTGCCTTTAATAAAAAGAAAATACGAATTCAATAGGTTTGCTCTGATAGTTGGTTCTTTACTTCCTGATATTGTTGATAAACCTCTACTATTTATGAATCTTGGCTCCGGAAGAGGTATTTCACATACTATCCTATTTATTTTAATTAGTTTTATGATTCTACATTTAATTGTAAAAAAGAAAATGAACATTTCGGTCCCATTTTTGCTAGGAATGGCGTTCCATCTACTTTTAGACTTACCTGAGGTTCCACTGTTTTATCCATTTATCGAATATGAATATATTTTAATAGAGGATCCCTTTGAATTATGGCTTAATAATCTGTTTAACAATCCTATAGTTTATCTAACTGAAATTGCCGGATTTTTGATTCTCATTTTCATTTTAATAAACAATCGGTTGTTTAATAGCAAAGACATAATAAATTTCCTAAAACGGAACACTGACTTGGTAACTCGTTAGAATACAACTGAACCCTATAAGGTTTAAAAGTAATTTAATTAATTTTTATTTTAAGGAATAAATTTTTTATTTAAATAAATAAGATTCTAATACATAATACCAAACCAGTGCGTATAATTATGAGTCAAACAAACGCCCTTAAGATTATAGTTGACAACAGGGAAAGAAAACT
>Ga0114922_10001233_pt1 | contig 24447 bp, 21 predicted proteins | sample AartaG_FD_100975 | JGI IMG/M metagenome (GOLD analysis project Ga0114922, IMG submission 100975) | Deep subsurface microbial communities from Aarhus Bay to uncover new lineages of life (NeLLi) - Aarhus_00045 metaG | ecosystem: Environmental > Aquatic > Marine > Oceanic > Sediment | place... | reverse complement strand
TTTTCCAGCCCACCTTCTTACTATCTTCATCATCCTGTCGCCGTTTGCCGCATTATAGTGGTGAATGGCTATCCCGTATTGTTTGAGCCGGTTGGAGCATAAAATCCGCTTTGCGCGCTCCTTGACCGCATTCAACGCCGGCGTCAAAATCGACAGTAAAAGCGCGATAATCGCAATTACGACCAATAGCTCAATCAGTGTAAACCCACTTCTTTTTTTCATGCCTGCTGACATATAAGCCTCCGCATTTGTAAATCTTCGTTAATGCTGCCGCATCGAATCTGGACATGCTCTGTTGAAAACATCAATATTGTCATTGCGAAGGAGCCGAAGGCGATTGCGGCAATCTCTGAATTCGAGCATTTGAGATTGCTTCGCTACGCTCGCAATGACCCAAACCGGCATCTTTTCAACAGAGCAACCTGAACACTAAACAACACTTTTTCCCCACTATCTATTGGACTCATAATATACTCGAACATACCATATCTGAATGAAAAACACAAGTACCTTTAAGCTTTTTCGCTAAAATTTCGAAAAAACGAGTAAAAGATTCGGATTTTCCCCCTAAAACATACCCCCCCAGCCGACTCACCGATTCACCGACTCAGCGTCCAAGCGGCAGGTTGATTTTAACAGTCGTCCCGTCACCGGGCCGGCTCGCCAAATGCAGCCACCCGTTATTCAGTTGAACAAGCCGCTGCGCATGCGCAAGCCCCATCCCCCGCTTCCTGCCCGCAGCCGGCGCCGAAAAGAACGGTTGCATCGCCTTTGAAAGGGTATTTGCATCCATCCCGAACCCCCGGTCAATAATCTCAAACGCCGCAAACCCCACCGGCTGCTCACAACCACTGTCTATCATTATCGGCCCGGTATCCCCGGGATAAGATTCCAGCGCGTTGGACAAAATATTCACAATCGCTCTAACTATCTGCTCATCGTCAACGAAAACCTCGCCAAGCTCATCAATCGAGACAAGCTCGGCTTCCAGTGCTTTAAGACCGGCCGCCTTGGCGGTTCGACGAACCGCCTCATCAACCAATGACCGTATCGAAACCTTTTTTGGAACCGGCTCTTCGGGCCTGGCAAAAATCATCAGGTCGCCGACTATCCGGCTTATCTCGTCCGCCCGCTCCTGGATCTGCCTGAGTGCCTCCTTCTTCTTCGCATCGCTCTCGGCCTCGTAAAGCAGTTGCACACGCCCCGATATCACCGCCAACGGATTATTCAGTTCGTGCGCCGCCCCAGCCGCCGTCTCTGCTACTGCATCCAATGATTTCGCCGCAGCAAGCTCGTTGCGGCTTTCCCTAACCTCTCCCAAAAGCTCCGCAAATCGCTCCGCCAGAACGTTTGCGCCACGAGAGGCTGACGCTAATGCAATAATCCCCGCCCCAACTGATGCAACCGTACCGAAAAGCTCCAACTGCCGCCTCGGGTCACCCGGACCGCGACGCTCAAAGATAATACCTCCAATCGCGCCGGGGCCGACCAGCAACGGTGCCGTCAGCGTCCTGCTTACGTCAAATTCACATTCAATCTGCTCCAAAAGCCGCCTTACCGAATCATCGGCGCCTGATATCTCGAACTCATCGGCCGATTGCTCCGGCGCAATCGGCACTTCCCCCACCGGCCTGATTACCTGCACGCTCATCCGCCCGGAACCGTCGATAACCACCACCTCCAAAAATCCTTCGCCTGCCTCAGCCTGAACATACACGCACACCGAACCGGTCTGATAGTGTTTTTGCCAACCCCTCGCAAACACCCCCGCCACCTCGACCGCCGACATGTCTGCACTAACACCCGACAGAAACTCATTCACAAAAGTCGCATGAGCGCCGCTCGTAAGCAACTGACGATTCGCAGTTGTCAACTCTGTGTTATCATGGGCCAGTTTGGCGGCCGTTGCGCCTATAAGCTCGCAATAAGCCGCCGCCCCACCCGCAGCTTCCAGACCCAACAGCTCGCTCCTTTGCCGAACCTCGCCGGCCAGCCGGCTGCGAATCCCCTTAATCTGCTCCGCCGAAACCGACAAAGATTCGATTAGCTCCGAAATTGAATCGGGCGAATCGAAACTGCCCGACATACCTATATCACACTGTCGGGTGATAATGTCGGCAAGACGCACGATACCCGCAATACGAGCAGCCGGCAGATTCTCCGAAATAATCTCCGGGTCGCTGTGATGAAGCCATATCGCAAGAACTATCTCGCCCGGAAGATGCCACTTCTCCGCTAATCGCCTCCCTATCACCGCGTGGTCGATGCCCAGATGCCTTTGTTCGACACGCTGCAGGGACGTGTTTTGCGACTTCGCCTCACTAACCATCCGCTCAAAGCTCTTAGGCATAACCTCATCCAGCGCCAGTTTGCCGATATCATGCAGCAGGCCCGCCGAAAAGGCCGATTGCCCCTGCCCCCGGCCCAAAACAAGTTCGGCAATATCACTCGCGCAGCACGCCACACCTAAGCCATGCAGTGCGAGTTGTTTCCGCCCCAGTGCCCGCCTGCTGTCTGCGTCGTAACCTGCCTCAAAGGCGCCTAAGACCTTGTTCGACAGAACCGCCTCACGAATCATCGACCTCGGCAACTTCGCCACCGCCCCGGCCACAGACGGCTTATCTTCTGCAAAAACCACTCGCTCCTCGTATGCCAGCGACAATATCTTCGCCGTAAGAGCAGCATCCGATTCGATTATCCCCCCTAAAGCCGCCCTGTCGATCCCGTCGTCCGCCAGTTTAGCCAAATACCCCGCCGCAACCTCCGGCAATGTAGAAAGTGAATCAAGCTGCCGAATTATCAGCTCCACCTGCCGGGCCGCCGTCGTATTTCTTGCCGAGTTAACCATCAAGAATCCCTCATCTCCTGCCGGACACAACATGTTGCTATTGCAACTGCAGCACGCCGGCGATTTTATCGACCAGTTCGGTGATGTTGAACGGCTTTTTCATGAAATCCTCGGCGCCCGCTTTTAGCAGGTCCGAAATCTCACTTTGATTAACAACGCCGCTGACTATTATGATTTTCGTATCCGAAAACTCGGCGTTGCTCTTTATCGTCTGGCAAACCACATTACCGTTGACATCCGGCAGCATATAATCCAGGATTATCAATTCGGGACAAAACTGTTGTGTTATCAGCCCCGCGTCATAACCGCTTGAGGCCGTCTTAACATCGAACCGGCCGTCGCGGGTCAGGACATCAACTATCAGCTCAACAATCTCAGGGTCATCATCAACAATCAGGACTTTTTTCTTGCCGCTGGCGAACCTGTCTAACGGTATATCGTTGTCCCTCATAAACTTGATAAGGCTTTCCCGCGGTATTCTGCGAAATCGCGAACCCGGAATCCGAAAACCCTCAAGTCGGCCCGAATCGAAGCACCGAATAATCGTCTGCTGGCTCACACTGCAAACTTCCGCTGCCTCACCGGTCGTATACAATTCCTTTATCTTACCCATCCTTGTCTCCATCACTGAATTTTGGACAATTTTCGGCCTCCTATATTACCATATTTCCCTAATTTAACTATCGGACGATAGGCTTGTCAAGGTTTAATTTTCCACCAAAAAATCCACCTGCCAACAGTGATATGCCCCACCACGCAAAAAAAAGATATTTAGCCGCGGGTTTTACCCGCGGTTTCGACTCTACGAAAAGCAAACTAAGAACCGCCCTCCATCATGCTGTTACTGTGAGGTACTCTGTATCGGCCGCAAATTGCATTACGCCCTCAAAGGCTGCTGGAATAAGCAACGTATCGCCCTTCTTGAAATCCACGTTTTCAGCCCCCTGCGACGTAATACAGCCCTGGCCCGTGATGGCCATTAGAATTTTCATCCTGCCGGCAGAAAGAAGTACCTCACAACCAGACGTCTGGTGGCCTTTATTGACCTTGAAGACGTCCGAATCGACCAACCTGCCGACCGTTCTGACAGAAAGGTCGTCACCCGAAGGGTCAAAGTGAATGCTCTCAAGGGCGTCGGCTATGTGAAGCTGCCGACCCCTGCCCGAATCATCGACACGGTTCCAGTCAAAAACCCGGTATGTCGTGTCGGAAGGCGTCTGTATCTCTGCAATTAAGAGGCCCGGCCCAATCGCATGACACGTCCCGGCAGGAAGAAAATGACACTCGCCCTTTTTCACCTGCACTTTCTCAAGAAGCCGGTCACAATTGCCGTCTTCGATTGATTGTGCAAACTGCTCTTTTGTTACACCTTTTTTCAGGCCTTTATAAATCACCGCACTTGGCGCAGCGTCGATGATATACCAGCACTCCGTCTTGGGGTCGCCTTTGCCCGTTCGCCCGCACGTTTCGGCGTCGGGATGAACCTGCACACTCAGGATATCCTGAGCATCCAATATCTTTATGAGAAGGGGAAATGGCGGCTTGTAGTCGTCCCGCCCGGTAACGGCAGCACCGAGATTGTCAATAGCAGTGTCGATTGTCTCACCAGCCAACGGCCCGTTGATTATTTCGGATTTGTCCTGCGGCAGGTCCGCCAATTCCCAGCTTTCCCCGATCTTCGCTCCTGGCGGCAGGTCCTTGCCGAACACGGTCCTAAGAGCCCGCCCGCCCCAGATACGCTCCTTGAATATCGGCTGAAACTTTAACGGATAAACTTCCATGCCCCTTATTCTAATCATGTGAGGCGTTGTTGTAAATACCTGCTCGCCAGCGACCCAATTATCAGCAGAACCCCGAGAAACACAACAACACAGGGCCCGAGCGAAAAATCAAGGTAATAAGCGAATAAAAGTCCGCCTGTTGACGCTACTATACTCGCCAGCCAGGTGATAACGATGCGACCGGCGCCCTTTGGCCGAAGCTGCGCCGATACCGTCGCCGGAATAATGAGAAAGGCAAACACAGCCACTACTCCCGCCATACGAACCGCAAATGTAATCACCACACCCAACAAGGCATAAAAAAGAAAATCCCACCACACAACACGCATTCCCCCGGCGATAGCATTATCGTAATCGTCGGATATCCGTTTGAAAGGCTCCCGGAAAATATAGAAGGCCAGCCCAACTGCTGAAAAAAATACCAGGCTCGTAACAACATCCGGCCACCTCGCCCACAGAAGGCTGCCCGACAGCATCGTCTGCACATGCACATGACCCCCGGGAGCGACCCCGATAAGAAAAAGGGCACCGGCGGCGGCAATGGCGTATGAAATGCCTATGACCGCCTCAAGAGAAATTTGCACAACTCTCCTGCGCACCAGGGCATAAAATCCCGCCGCCAAGAAGACACAGCCCAAGGAACATACGTAGCCCCCAAGAGAATCGCCATGCACCTCGAATGCAAGGTGAGCGGCAATCGAGCCTACCGCTGCAATCTGCGCCAACGCAATGTCTATAAAGATGACTTCTCTTTTGAGCACGTGGATACCCAGGTACCCTAAAATTGAACCAATTATTATACAGGCCAGAAACGGCAAACCGAGAATTTGAACCAACTGTACCATCGCTACTATCCTTTCTCATCCGGCACGCTACCCGTCACAAGCGCCAAGCGTATGGCAACCGCACAAATGAAAAATACCCCCAGGGACAACACTATACTGGGGCCGTAGGGAAAATCAAAGACATACGATGACCCGAGTCCGATCATGCAGGCCACAAATCCTACGCTCCAGCCGATTAAGACTGCCGGCGCCCATCTCGTGGTGAACATAGCGGCAATCGCGGCCGGAATCATTAAAAAAGCGTAGGCCAATAAGACCCCCGCAATTGGAACTATCAGCACTGTGATAATCCCCTGCGTGGTAAAAAACAAAAAATCCCACAGCCTCTCGTTCTGTAACGAGCCGGGCTTTTGGGCTAATGCGATGAATTTGCCTCGGAATATGTAGTGAAAAACCAGCAGACCAATATAAACAACAACCGTTACACCAACCAGAGGCCAACTGACCCACAGCATGGCTCCCGAAAGCGCCTTTGTAACATAAGACGCCCCGCCCTGAAGCTTGTCACCAAGTAAAAGCGTCCCGGCCAGTGCCAGCACATACAAGATACCGATGACTGCCTCGCGTGGTACGGCCCGACTTCCGGGTTTTATCAGGGCCAGCAAGCCCGCCCCGACCAGAACAACCACCATCGCGGCAACATAAGAACCACCCGAGCCGTAACGAACACCCAAAGCTACGCCGATTAGTGCGCCAAAGGCGGCCAATTGATCCAGAACCAGGTCGGAAAATATCAGCGTGCGCCTGATTATATGAAGACCGATATAGGTGTGCATCACTAATACGACCGCGATCAAAGTGGTCTGAAGTAAGAAAAATCTTGCCGTTTCCGACATTATCCTTTCTCCTGATAGTACACTCAGATATTCAAAGCCGGTTCCTTGTTCTTTATGGCAAATGTCCGAAACACGCAAAACAAGGGACAATGAGGCCAAGCTATTTTTTTATCAATGGATTAACATATAGAATAAGGAAAAGTATCAGTGCCAAAGCTGCGATTACAGCGAATGCCCAGATGAGCTTTCCTTTTGGGGAAATTGCTACTGTTTCCAATTTATCCTTGCCAACTCTGCCCCAGCGGACGTTACTCCATATCCGCTCATATACGTAATACATTATCATGCGCGTCGAATGATGGTATATGACTATGGCGGTGGCCATTAGCGATGCGCTTCTGAATTTTTGCGGTGTTAGCAGCAAGATAAAGTAGGCTCCTATCCATGTCCAGATGATGCCGATTAAACGCCACAGAAGCGATTTTGTAATTGTTCGGCGTCTTAACTCTAATGTTGTTGGACAATTCATTTTCAAGTTCCTGTTATTAAACCGTTGTTATTGCTTATCAGAAACTAAACGTCAGTCATTGCTTAAGATGCCTTTCTTTTTGGCCGCCTCTAACAATCCGTTGACCCAAAAATCCACCAACCGAAAATAGTCATCAGTCCCTTCAGCGCCACCTACGTATATCGGGACAATAACAGGCTCGGCATTTACCCTGTTGGCCACGGTTCTTATTTTCTGCTCGTCGAAATAATTGGCGGCAAGGATAATCCGGATGTCTTTTTCGCGCATCATATTTACCAGGTTCGTGACATGTTTCGGAGAAGGCGGTATCCCCGGTTTCGGCTCAACATGTCCGGCCTCTTCCAATCCGAACAGCCTTGCAAAATAAACCCAGTTCTTGTGGTAACACACGATAGATAGTCCCCTCAAGGGAAACATCTTTTTCAGCCAGCCGCCCAGGCTCTCGACCAACGGCTTACCTTCGAATTTATGCTCCTCGAGAAAGCCGATGAGCTTGCCCTGCTCAGCAAGATTGCATAGTGTTTGGCCACCGAGAATTTCCACAAGCTTTGGCCCGAACAACCGCTCGTCAATTTCCTGTTCGAGCTTTTTTAAATTCTCCTGGTAAATCTGCTTGCCCGCCGGGTCGTTCTTGATAAGGCCGTTTGCGATATTCCGGGCGGCAACTTTCATGTTGATAGGACTGCACGTAACATGAGGATTGCCGTAAATATGCAACCCGCCTTCGGCTCTTGACACCACCTTCGGCTTTTCAAGTAGGTTCATACCGTAACTTGTGGACACGTAGCCGGCCTGACCGCTTCGAATCTTGCGGTTACCGGAATTATCAATCACCGTTTGTAGCCACAACTCCAGGTCCAGACCGGTTGCTATCAAAACATCAGCCTTTCGCGCTGCCATTGAGAACGATGGCTTCGGCCGAATAAAGTGAGCATCCTGGTCGCCCCTCACTATCGCCTTAACGGATATTCTGTCACCTCCGATTGCCTTTGCCAGGCACGCATAGTCGGGCAGCGTCGTTACAACCCGCAGAGTCGTCTTGTTTGACGCCTCGGCCTCGTCGCCGAATACCACAAGCGCCCCAAGTGTTGTGATTATGATTGTAAGCAATATCTTTCTCATTTGCTCTGCTCCTTTGTCTTTAGTAGCGTTCATGTTTGTGCGGCCCCGCGGCAAAAACGGCCTGCAGCCAGATAACATCTCTCGGAACATCTATGCCATGACCCTCGGCGTGGTTATATTCCACCCGAAACTTGACGAAGGGACTTTGCCACCAGGTGATATACGGGCCTATTTGCCACATGTACGGATTGTCTCCCGTCACCGCTAATGGCGATAACGACAGCGAATCAGAGATATTTGCATAATCCTTACTGTCGGGCCTGAAATAGTCAGCCCTGATACCGATATCCACCGTGCGCGAAATCTTGCTTTGAAGATAGCTGTAAAGGCCCCAGGCGTTGATGTTATCTGCGCCCGAGCCATCGGGTGCCAGAAGTCTTTTGTCCAAAAGATAAGCTTCACTGCGCCATTCTATATTGCGATAACGCATCTTCTCCGTCGGCTCCCATAAAACCGACAGGTCCGCACCTAAGACGGTTGTCATCTTCCGGCTGTCTTGTGTAGTGGTATAGTCGTCAGTGATATCCTCGTCTATGGTCCATTCGTCATTCCATCCCACAAGACCGCTGAGCCCATATTCGAGATATGTGTCTTTCGATAAATCCCTGTAGTTTTTGTAATGCAGCAGTAGGCTCGGCCTGTTGTGTGAGTTCTCGCCGAACAACCGGTCGTTTGACCCGTCTGTAACTTGAAAGGTCAGTTGTTGCGAAGCCCGGCCGGCAGGCGGCATCATCCAATCAATAGATACTCCGCTTTGATTCAGACCGCCGGGCCCGAAAACCTGGCGAAGCGCTAAAGGAAAGTCAACCTGGTCTAACGCATGTTTGTGCCAGCGGTTGACCACCCCGAACTGCTGACGGAACTTTCCTAACGTCAAATTCACATTATCAGTAATGCCGTACAAAGTTATATACCCTTCTCCGAGCTTGGCTTCATCCTCGGTTACAGGTATTGCCGCTTTGAATCTCGTGTACGGGTCCAGCCATGACTCGACGTGAATACCCAGAGTGCGAAAATTAAAGTCGCTGCTCTCGTCGCTCGTGCTGTCCTGCCGGGAAGAGAAGATAAAATCACCCGTAACACTGATTTCCGGATTCAGCGCCTGCAGGCCCAGGCCGCCGGATTCGTAAGTAACCTCTTCGGCCGACTCTTGGGGCCCGCCCGCCTCACTTGACGCAGCCTTCGCCAATTCCCGCAAAGATGCAATGTCATCTTTTTCCTTCTCCTTGCCCGCTCCGGCAGCAAGCTCGTTTATTTGTTCCTTGAGGGCTGCTATCTCAGCGTCATGCCTTTCTTGAAGTTCGAGAATCTGCTGCTGGAGAGCTAAAACGCGATCATTCAATTGCTCGATGACGCCGGCGTCCGCTTTTCTTTCTTGCGCCAAAGCGACACTTACAAATACTGCCGAAACCAAGACTATTAAAATAAAATTAATCCTCAGCATAGCAACGCTCCTCTAAAGTTTTTTCAGATATAAAGTGATTATTCGGCTAAAAGACCTGATATTGGCGATATAGCCCCAAGATAAGAATAAATACCGCGTGGCATACCTGTTTTACTATAGTGCTCCCAGTTGGATTTTCCCGTTTGCTCGCGGGCAAGAACCTTTATCCCGGCGCGCCGGGAATCCCACTCGCGGGAATTTTATACCCTTAAGGGTATAAAGCTCAGATAAATTAACCTTGCCAAAGAAAAGGTCTTTGTGCTGACGCTGCGCGAATAAAGGGGGGCCGCGCGGTACGAAAGGTTCTCTTTGAAAACTTGATGGAAATGAATTCTGCAAAAAAATGATGCCCGGGTTAAACTCGACCGTGCTGATATGCTCAATCGCCGGACCCACAATAAATTTCCCTGTATGGCCCTGCAGAACCAGACAAATTGGGCATTTTGAACCGTCGTGCTTTTGGGGGGAAGGACCATCGTGGCTGTCGTTTGAGTCGTGACCACAACAGTAGTCGATATGCAGGGCAAATACAGCACCTGTGGAGAAACCACAAAACGCTATCACCCCCCAAAAAAACATGATAGTACGGCACGACAACTTCATTTCTCAAACTACAGCCGGTTATGATAGATTAGCTTCAACTATACTTCTAAATTCGTCTTATAACCATAATTCTCTTTAGTAAAAACGCCTTCTAACCTGTTTTTTCAATACAATCGGGGCAAAGGCCTTCCAGTTGCACGCGCTGATGGAAGATAGTAAAACCTCTCGGCGATTTTGTCATCGGCAAAGCGGCACCCGTAAAACAATACGTCGCCTCACAGCTTGTGCACGTAAAGTGAGGGTGGCACTGGCTGGCGGTGCACCTGTCCGCCAATTCAAAGTGCCGGGCCCTCTCTCGCAAAAACGCCATGTGAACAATATCTGCCTCGACAAAGCTCTCAAGAACACGATAAATCGTTACTTTGTTCGGCGCAGCTTCAGAGAGTCTCGCCGTTATCTGCTCATGTGTAACGGGTTTGCCTGCATCAAGCAGAACGCTCAGGATTGCCAGCCTCGGCCCCGTCCGTCGCAGCCCGGCGCTGTCAAGCATTCTTTGAGCTTCCTGTCGTATGCCGGTTTTCAACCCTGGCCCTCCTTGCCGGTCGGGCACTCTTCGGAATGCTCATGTTCGTGCGGGTGGCTGTGAACAGCGTGCACCGGACATACGCACACATCGGTCAGCCTCATATCCGACTTGACGAACAGCAGTGGAAAGACAATGTCACTGATACAGCACGGCAGCCACACCGCGATAAACAATATCGCAAAGATAGCAGCCATTATGGCAAGGGTGACCTCACCGGCCGTGTTCATCAGGATATGTGAGGACGACGCCCACGTGCTGATTAAAACGTGTCCCGCATGTGGAAATTTCGTTCGCGGCAGAAAATAAGCTATCAGAACACCAAGCACCGCCGCGGGATTCACTATGTACCAGTCCTCGATAAAGCCAAGGTGAATTCTGTCTTCATGCCGACCGGGGCCCTCCTGAGGTGAGCCGGAAGACGATTCATGCTCGGCGCCCTCGGCGTGCACGCCGAGCTCGGTATGTGCAGGAATATGCAGGCCGAGCAGGCGCTCGCCCAAATAGGGAACGATAGAATCGCTGAGTGTCGCAATACCTATCGAGCCGACGTACCCAATCACAAGGATGAGTAGAAAACTCTTCGCCTCCCTGTGGATGGCGAAAATAGACGCCGTTACCATCGCACTTAGCACAACATGCCCGGGGTGAAAAATCCTGAACAGCACACCGGCATAGTCTTTGCCCACGTTTCTGAATATCAGCATAAAAATTATGCCCGTAATCGCCCCAAATGCCGTAAAAGGTGCGTGACCCTTAAGCTCGGCGCCAATGTGCAGAAGTTTTTCTTTTATCGGCATCTGCCCTTCACCAACCGTGCAATTCAGATTCAGCCAAACATACCATATCACTATTATAACCAAATGCAACTAAGTTGCAAGAAGATTCAGAAAAAACCGGAAGACACCTGTATTGTCCTGTTTCATAAGGGCTTTGTGGTCAGCAATTGCGCGTGTCTTGCGCCGCTTCCACATCGTTTTTGTCACCGACTGGCGTTTGTGCCCTAACCGTCTCAGCCTTGAGATTGCTCCAGTCCCCTTTCCACAGAAGAGCTATCCCCAATATACTCAGTAGCACGACCGCCCACAATCCAGCAACCGGACCGGAGCCAATAGTTGTTTGGATTGAGTCGCGCACACCATCATAAGCTAAGTGATATACCGTTGCTACAGCCAAACTGCCGGTTCGCGTCCAGATATACGCGAAAACCACCCCATGCAGAATAGCCGGCGCAGCACCGAGGAGGACTACAGCGGCCACTGTGGTTGCCACCGACACGCTGGCAGGAACAGCGATTTCCTCCGCAGCTGCAATCCCTGCATGGACTCCTACGCCAACCAGAACGGGCAAGTGCCACGCCCACCAGATGATGGCATGTATAAATACAGCCTTGCGAGGGCTGAACCGCCGGGCCAAACGTGGCAGCATATAGCCACGCCAGCCGAACTCTTCCCCGAAGCAAGGCACAAAACCCAATAGAAATACAAATATCCAAACGATTTGCATGCCTGTTACATCATCGGGCAAATGCAAAGTTCCAACAGCCAGGTCAATGATTGTAGGCACAAACCACAACCCCAATACGAGGCCCACCACCAGCAAGTAGTGCTTTGGCTTACCCCACCGCCAACCGGCATCGCCGAAGCCGTCTCTAAATACGTATCGTCCCGCGATGAACGTACCCACTGTAACCATGCACATCGAAGTGGCATGCAGTACATATCGGGGTAGCAGTTCAAGGCCCCATATTGCGGCTATAATCTGGAAGGGCCACGAAAGGGCAAACACAATCAATAAATAAAGCCACAATGAAAACGAACGTCCTTGTCTAGTAGAATTTTGCTTATCCATTCCCAATCGTTCCTTTTCGGCCACGATGATTAATCCGACATAACAAGAAAATGCCGGGGGGACTTCCGTTATTTTACTGCGTAACTCTCAATCATAAAAGCAGCAAATTTTCCAATTCTTTTGAAGCTCTTGTCGTACACTCAGTATCCAGGTTTTGCGGCTAATAAAAGTGATGCTGTAAAGACAACGGGATGCTGGTGGCCGTGATATCATTGCCGCCGAAGTGCCGTTTCAGACCGTCAGATAGTAAAGATATTTATCGCACAGTTCTACTGCAGCGGTACTCGCGGGCGGCCGTTAAGTATTGGTGGGACCATTTTGCCCGATTCAGAAAGAATTTGCCAAATCACTGTCAATCTCATACACTGTTCCAACCGTCGAATGATAAGAAATCGCCCAGAACGTAGGCACTGAAAATGGGAAAAAACCGGCACGAAGATTTAAAAACCATGAGTCTTGGAGACCACTTAGAGGAGTTGCGAGCCAGGTTGATATTGACATTACTTGGCCTGTTTGCAGGCCTCATATTCTGTCTGTTCTTTGGCAAATTCCTCATCGGCTTGCTGGCGGCCCCATTTGAAAAAGCCACCAATTCGCCGGACGTGCTTCGCCACTTACAGACCATCCAGCCGGCCGAAGGTTTTATTGTTTACATAAAGGTCTGCCTCGTATTCGGTCTCTTAATCACCTCCCCATGGGTGTTCTGGCAAATCTGGGCGTTCGTTTCTTCCGGACTTTACCGGCACGAAAGAAAATTTGTATACACTGCTGCCCCGATAAGCGCCTTATTGTTCATTGCAGGCGCAATTTTCTTCCTCGTGATAATAGCCCCGTTGGCGATGGGTTTCTTCATTAAGTTCAACGAGCGATTGTCCCTGGCATCCAACTGGACCTTCCAGAGCTATATCAACATGGTCTTGGCACTGACGCTTGTGTTCGGGGCGGCGTTTCAAATGCCGATTGCGATCGTTTTTGCACAAATGATGGGCCTTGTATCAATCCAGGCGCTTGGACGGGCACGAAAGTTCGTGATTTTAGGACTTGTCATTGCCGCCGCCATGGCAACTCCTCCCGATCCCATTTCACAATTAGCCCTTGCAGTACCCCTCTATGTGTTGTTTGAGGGAAGTATCCTGATATGCCGATTCCTGCAATGGCGCAAAAGCAAAAGTCTGTAGGCTATTCAGGACATTCGTTACTGCGGCCTGAGAACATCCTCGGCGTCTTTCTTGCTGCCCGAGTCCTCGGTTTCCATAGCGCTTGCGGCATCATCAACTTCCTTGCTGACTTCATTTTCGGCCTCTTTCACGCCTTTTTTGAATTCGGTCAGGCTTTTGCCGATGCCCCGTGCGATCTCAGGAAGACGTCGGCCGAATATCAGTACCGCAACAACAAGTACGATAATCCATTCCCAGCCGCCCGGCATGCCAAACGCACAGATATTTTGAATCTGTTCTGTCATCTACAAACCTCTTTATGTAAAACCCTATATTCGAAAAGCATATTGTACTCTTCGGCTACCATCGAGTCAACAAATAATATGTTCCCCAGGAACAAAAGCCCAAAAAAACCCAATCGTGGTCCAGGCGCCCCTGTTTTCGATGAAGTTTCTTCTTATCGGACGCCCTGCCGTACCCCCTGGAAATAGAGAAAAGACTTGACAAATAAGGCTCTATAAGTTATCATATAGGTTCCTTTATTACTGTGGATGGGGGTTTCGAGGGAGTTTAGTTCAGATGCGATTTGCGGTGCATCCCAATTTGAGGGCGGCTTAATACTCCTTACGCGTTCCCAACAACGACAACGGTTATACAACTTGCAGAAAAATTTCTGCCGGTGCTTAACAAAATATTTGAGCTTGAAAAAAATTCCTGATTCGGGAGGGTAAGATGAAAAGCAGAACAAGTTTATTCATGTTGTTGGCCGTAGTCGCTTTGACCTTTCTGTCAAGCCCGGCGGCGGCCGTCGTATATTATGTGAACGGCGAAAACGGCGAGGACCCCAACGACGGCCTGAGCTGGGACACGGCTAAGGCAACCATTCAAGCGGCTGTAACCGACGCCGCAACCGACGACGAGATTTGGGTGAAGATGGGTACCTATGCCATTTCTTCTCAGATTCAGGTAGATAAAAATGTTGGCATCTATGGCGGTTTTGAAGGTGATGAGACCGAAAGAAGCCAGCGAGACCGGGCTGCTAACACAACAACCATAGACGGCCAAGGCGGCGCCCGCATACTTAACATTACTAATGAACCCATCATTGACGGTTTTACGCTTACCAACGGTTACTTTACCGGTACTTCGGGGGGAGGGGCAGTATATATTGGCGGGGGTGCCAGTTGGAACAAAACCGCCAGAATCAGCAACTGCATCATGTCGCACAACATCGTACATATCGACCCCATAGGAGCCGAGGGCTTCAGAGGAGGTGGTGCAATATTCGTCGGCACGGGTAACCCTGTCTTCGTGAATTGCCTTATAACAAATAACACCACAAATGCCTACGGCGGTGCCATAAATTTGTATGGCGGCTCTCCCCGGTTTACTAACTGCACAATATCAAAAAACACCGCTTTGAAGGGTGGTGGTGCGTATCTGCAGGGTGTTGACACGGTGTTAGAAGCCGAGTTTTATAACTGCATAGTCTCGGGCAACACCGGCACCACCGAAGCAAACGACCTTAAGGTTAAATTGAATGGAGACCCGCCGCAAGGCACTAACAACTGTTCGTCCGTCCCGATTGGCACCGGCACTATCTTGGCTGACCCATTATTTGTAAACCCAGATAGCCATGATTTCCACCTTCAGCCCGGCTCGCCTTGTATTGACGCCGGAACAGACGGCATCACTCTTCCCGACACCGATCTTGACACCAATCCCAGAATCATAGACGGTAATAATGACGCCTCGGCGATTGTTGACATCGGCGCTTACGAGGCCCCTTGCAGGGTTGATGTGCCTGATGTTGCAGGCATGACGGAGTCTGACGCCGAAATCTGGCTCAACACCGTTGGCCTCGCCAAAGGTACCGTTACCGGCGCCTACAGTAACACCGCGGACGAAGACCTCGTTGCGGACCTCGCTCCACCTACCGGAACATTCGTTCCATGCGGTGCGGCCGTTAACATGATAATCTCCGACGGCCCACCAATTGTGCCAAATGATTTATGTGACAGTCCTGACACGCTTTTAGCCGGCACAGATTACCCGGGATCAACAATCGACGCAACCGGCACATCCGCAAGCAGTTGCACCGACAACGACAGCCTCGACGTGTGGTATTCATATACACCGGCAGAAAGCGGCCTCGTCAGCATCACACTCACTGGCAGCAATTTTGACACTATCCTCGCCGTTTACGAAATCTGCGATGAAGCAGAACTGGCCTGCAATGATGACTTCAGCGACCCGGATATTGACTCCTGGATCGCTCTTTACCTGGCCAAGGACACAACTTATCTCATTCGCGTTGCAGGATACGACTACCAGCAGGGAAATTTCACATTATCAATCGATGACGACCCGCCGGGCCTTGATAATGATTATTGCGATTTTGCCATCCCGGTAGAGCCTAATGAAATCTATCTCGGCACAACGGTCGAAGCCACCGGAACGAGCCAAAGCGGCTGTTCTTACAATGATACACTTGATGTCTGGAATTCGTTTACTCCGCAGGAAAATGTTCTGGCACAAATCAGCCTCTGCCCAAGCCTTTTTGATACCACTCTGGCGGTTTATGATGAGTGTGACGACCGGAAAGTGGCCTGCAATGACGACTATTGCGGCCTCCAGTCACAGCTTACCGTCAACCTGACAGCCAACAATCAGTATCGAATACGAGTGGCCGGTTACGATGGTGAGGTGGGCGACTATACCCTGACCGTCACAGAGTTGCCGGGCTGGAAGCCGGACTTCAACACCGACGGTATCGTGGATTACGAGGATTTTGCGATACTTGCAATGTATTGGCAGACCGACAGGCCGTCGGTCGATATTGCTCCGGAAGGAGGAGATGACATTATCGACACCCTGGACGTAAATAAGATGGCCGCCTACTGGCTCGAATAGAATATATGTAATTATTGTCGCCGACCTGAGCTTCGCCCGACCCATAAAGACCTTATCGGCTGTGGCCGTCATATAAAAACCGACCGCCACAGCCGTTTTGCTTTATTTGAGGCGGCGCCGCTATCTTGGAATGACCAGACGCATGCCCGGCTGGAGGCGGTTCTCGTCCGTTATCACCTTCTGATTGGCCTCGACTATTCGCCTCCACCGGCTGCCACTGCCGTAATAAAGCAAAGAGATAGATGACAGAGTCTCCCCGCCGGCAACTACGTGGATTTCCTCCTCCCGCTCCTCTTCGACCCTTGGCGATTCTACTTGGCGATTGCGGTTTTCTTCAACCTCCACAGTCGCACCCTCATCGAGTTGTTCAACCGCTACCAAGCACTCTGCAACGGGTTCAGGCTCGGCGGACGCAGACCCCATCCGGTCTTCGTCACTCCTGACCGTTTCGCCGGCCGGCTCATCGAAACCGACGGCTCTGCTTCGCCTCAGCCTGGACTCTACACTCACTCCCGGCCAAACGGACATTATTACTATAACGCCTATTGCCGGCACTACACCGAACAGTATTCCGGTTTTCAAATCCTTGCGCATTTTTGCCCGGCCTGGGGCCGCCTGCGACCAGACTACTTTGAAGACGTCGCCTTGGAGCCCAACAGCAATATCGGCGCCGCTATGGCAACAGAAGAATAAGTACCTATCAGAATACCGATAAGCATCGCGAAGGTAAATCCTCGCAAGCCCACGCCGCCCCAGATATACATCACAAGAACCACCATAAACGTGGTCGCAGACGTCAGCAGTGTCCGAGAGAGGGTCTGGTTAATGCTGTTCGAAATCATCTGCGCGGTCAGCTTGCCCGATTTACCCCGGTTTTCTCGAATCCGGTCAAACACCACAATCGTATCGTTCAGCGAGTAACCGATAATCGTCAAAAATGCCGCTATCATCTCAAGGTTTATCTTGAAATCACCAATAAGAAACGCTTTACCAATACCTGTAGATGCTATATAAGTGCACACCGTTACGGCGCCTAACGTAATGCAGACATCATGCACAATCGCCGCGATAGCGGCAAAACCATACCTCGCCGTGCCGAACCGAATCCATATATAACCCACAATCGCAGCCAGAGACAGAATAATTGCAACCAGGGCACGTGTCTTGGACTGCGCCCCGATGGATGGATCAATCTGCGTTACACGGGCAAGCGACGTCTGAAGTGAACCGGCGTTGATAATCTTGGCCCGTTCATTTTCAACGAATCGGGTCCACTCATCTTCGCTCAGCTCTCGGTAACCCGCCTCCGGATGAACGCTCACATAGACAAAGCTCTTCATACTCGCACCGGCCTCCGGCGCGGTCAGCTCCTCGTTGAGAATCTTATAACCGTACCACACCAACTCCTGCATGTCCGGCTTAAAGCGGATGTCCTTGAATCGCGTTGCCAGCTCTTCGTACGTGGTTTCGTTTTCAAGCCGGCAACTTATCCTGATACCACCCAGAAAGTCCGCCAACTCCACGTCCGATTCGGTCACCTTCTCGACCGATGTTATCACTACCCCGAGATTTTCCCGTACATCAAGCTGGTCGGAGAAAGATTCTCTGACCGCCCGGTTCACAATCTCATTGACCACAGGCTCCGAAATACTCGCCCTGTCCACAAAGGCCCTGTTAAGTATATCACGTACGAGCTGCCTGTTGACCTGGCTTGTTGACACCACAAACTGTTGACCCTCCTGGCTGACCGACAGGTTATACAACGCCCCCGCCCCCTCTTCCATCGAACGGTTGATTGCCGCGGTAACACTCTCAACCGTTTCTTGACCCGGCTCGGCGAATGTTACCGTCGAACGGGTCTCATTCGTTTCGGTCGTACTTATTTCGTACTGAAGCCCCGTCTGGCCTATGCTGTAAACCTTTGCCGCCCGAAGACTCGCATTATTAAGTTGCTCCCCCTTTGCACGTATCCTACTTTCTACATCGCTCCTGTCCAAATCCGTGCCTTCCTTCAGGTCCAGTTGAACGCTCGTACCACCCGTAAACTCGATATCGTACTTGCTGTTCTCAACGTCGCTGCGCATAAAGAACACGCTCATACCACCAACAACAAGCACGAGAGAAATCCCAAAGAACGCGCCTCGTATCCCCATCCAGTTCACCTGGGGATTCCGAACGAGCCGAAGCATCAGCAAATGCTCTTTGATTATGCGCTTGCCAACTAAAAAATCAAATATCGCCCGTGTTACGAAAAGGGCCGTAAACATGCTCGATGCGATACCCAACATAAGAACAATCGCAAAGCCTTTCAACTCTTCAGACGCCACCATAAACAGGATAAGGGCAGTGATAAATGTCGTAACGTTCGCGTCAAAAATCGTCCGAAACGCCCTCTGGTAGCCCGTTGATATCGCCGTCCGCAGAGAAGAGCCGCGACCCTGTTCTTCACGAATACGTTCAAATATCAGTACATTCGCATCTACGCTCATCCCGATAGTCAGGATTATCGCCGCGATGCCCGGCAGAGTGAACGTTGCACGAAACACCGCCATCATACCCAACACAAACAGAATGTTCATAAGCAACGCAACATCCGCAATCGAACCCGAAAGAAGATAGTAAACCAGCATAAATACCGCAACCGCCGCCAGACCTATCAGGCCCGCCTTGATTCCCTGGTCACGATTATCCGCCCCGATCGTTGCACCGATACTCTTTTCAGATATCGGGACTTCACTCAGCCGCGCAGGAAAAGAACCGGCATTGAGCTTGTTCACCATGTCATCAACTTCTGTTTCCGTGAAGTCCCCGGTTATCACGCCGCTGGACATGATAGCATCGTTAATTACAGGTGCTGAGATTGACTCCCCGTCAAGCAAAATACACAAAGGTCTTCCGATATTGTTGTTTGTTACGTTGTAGAACATCCTGGCTGCAACCTCGTCGTGCTCAAAACCTATTGCCCGCCGGCCCGTCTTGGAGTCGGTCGTCGGATACGCCCTCCTCAGCTTCCACTCTTTCATGCCCGTACCACGAAGCATACACTCATTTTCCCGGTTGCTCGCCAGAACATAATACTTATCGCCAAATGTTCCGACCGCAGGCTGGCCGATGTCTCTGAAGCTTTTCGGAAAGGTCTCTATATCCTCTATTTGACACCATACATATTTACCCCCCAATGCCTGTTTCGGACCCTTCGTCTGCAGCCCCTCCATATAACCTTCCAATTCGCTCGTTGTAACCTTGCCGTCGCTCGAGGCCGGAAGTATACGAAACTCCAACACACCCGCCCCTTTGAGCATCCTCTTCAGGTCTTCCGGGTCGTCTAACCGGCCTCGATCCTTCCGATAATCCTCGAATGCGCTGATGACCGCATTAATGTTTGCCTCCCGCTCGCCGAACTTCAGAATCAAATCATTAAGCTGCGTCCGCCGCTGGGCCGAATCGGCCGGCAGTTCCAATACGTCCGTCATCTGCGCCATGCTCAGGTTCAACTCCGAAAGCCTCGCCACTGCCTGCTCGTATTTCGCATTCAAACCCGTTTCAGCCTCTGCTAAATCGTTGACCACCTCGGACCATTTAGAGTAGGCCTCAACATATTCTTCTACAAACTTCTTGTTGTCCTCGAAAAGACCTACTACCGCTTCAACCAGCCCCCCGTCAGCAGGCTTGTTCTCTTCTACAAATTTCGCTATCGCTTCGCTGCGAGCCTTCGCTTCAAGCTGCAACCAGCGCGGCGCCATCGCTTCGACAAAATCTTCCCGCAGACCCGCCGTTTGAATCTTTTCGCGCAATTCAGACTTCCGGGAAGCAAGACCGTCTCTTTCGTCCTGTTTGGCCTTGCGCGCATCGTAAGCCGTCGCTAAATTGTCAAGTATCTCTTTCCTTTCCGCCGAATCGCCCGCAAATCCCGAAAAAGCTTCCCGGCGCGCAGCATCGTCGGCCAAAAGTGCACGACGGACCGTCAAAAGATTGGCATTGGCTTTCTCAAGCTCATCCAGTGCCTTCTCGTAAGACTCTCGTTTCTTACGCGTCTCCGCACTCGATACGGGCAACTGAATCTCGATACGAGTATTACCCTGAGGCCGCATCACAATATTCGCTACGTTCGTAGGGTCGATACGCCTCAGCAAAATCGGAATCATTCTTTGCGCAAGACCTTTTCTCTCCGCCCTGTCAAGACCCTGCGTGTCGATCTCGTAAACAAGACTTGTCCCGCCGGCTAAATCCAGCCCTAATTTGAGCTTGTCTTTCGGAGGATAAACGTTCCAGGCCGCAAGACCGGCCAGAAAAACGATTAACAATGCTTTCCATGTTATATGCTTACCCATAATCCCTTTCCCGGCAATTTCTCACCAAATAACTTCAATCTTTAATCGACCGACAAGCTTTTGCTTATCGCGCTCGGGGACACCTTGATCTTCGTGTTGTTTGACTCATCAATCTTAAGAGTAATCTCATCGTCCTTTATGTCGATCACCGTCCCGAGAATCCCACCAATCGTCCGTACCTTGTCGTTTCTGCGCAGCGACTGGACCATCTGCTGATGCTGCTGTTGTTTCTTCTTCGGTCCCCTGAAAAGAAATATATACATCACTACAAAAATCAGGATAAACGGCAAAAACTGCATTAACGGTGATACCGGTGATCTCGGAGCACCTTCTTTCGCAACGGACCCGCTTGAACCGTCCTGAGTGGTCACAGGTTCGGTAACACCTTCCGTACTTTCACTGCCAATGATCTCGCCTTCCGTGGCCTGGTCACCAGCCGCCGCCAAAATATAAAAATTATTCATTCTAATTCCCCTTGTGAATAAAAGACTAAATTCCTTTGCTCAATACTCAGGTCGCTCACTTCCTCACTTCAAGATTCAGTTCCGAACATCCTCCGCGCAAAATTTGTCTTCCGAAATCTGTTGCTCGGCCCAGGCGAAGAACGTACCTTCTTCTATTCTTTCCCTGATCTCACCCATCAATCGCTGATAAAACGTTATATTGTGTATCGATACCAAAATCGGCCCAAGCATCTCACCAACGTTGAAAAAATGCCTCAATGCTCCTCTGCCAAAATGCCTGCAGCAGTAGCAACCACAATCAGCCTCAATCGGTCGGCTGTCACTTATATTCGCATTATTCCTCAACCGCAAAGCCCCCTCACTTGTAAAAGCAAAGGCGTTACGCCCGTTTCTCGTCGGCAGGACACAGTCAAACATATCAACGCCCGCCCGAACCGCCGCGATAATGTCCGCCGGCATACCAACGCCCATCAAATACCTCGGCGACTCAACCGGCAAAAGACCCGCCGTGTACTCGACCGTTGCCACCATCTTATCATGACCTTCACCAACACTCAAGCCGCCGATTGCATAACCGTCAAAGTCCAGCTTACATAACTCGCTTGCGCAATACTCTCGCAGCTCCAGGTCAACACCCCCCTGCACAATACCAAATAACAACTGCTCAGCCCTCCCGTGAGACTCTTTGCACTCTCCGGCCCACCTAATCGTCCGCTGAACCGCCTTTTCAAGCTCCCCACGCCCGCACGGGTAACTCGTGCATTCATCAAAACACATAATCACATCTGCGCCAAGTCTGTTTTGAGCCTCCGTCACCCTTTTTGCGTCCAAGTATATCTTCGCACCGTCAATATGACTGCAAAATTCGACACCCCCCTCGCCGATCCGATTCAGACTGCTCAGCGAAAAAAGCTGATACCCCCCGCTGTCGGTAAGTATCGGCCCGGCCCAGCCCATCACCTTATGCAGACCACCAAGATCGGCGACCGCCTCCACTCCGGGCCGAAGTAGAAGATGGTATGTATTCGCTAACAGTATCTCACTGCCCGTCTCCGCCAACTGCCTCGGAGTCAGACCTCTAACCGCACCGTACGTCCCAACCGGCATAAAAACCGGAGTCTCCACCGCCCCGTGAGCCGTATAAAGCCTGCCGCGACGCCCGCCACAGTTCTTGTCTCGACTTATAATCTCAAATCGACCCATAACTTCAATCAATCCCTCATAATCTTTGAGCCGGGGTAGTAGTAGCTCAGTATCTCTTCGCTGCTCTTGCCCCTTCTGGCCATTCCCTGCGCTCCGCACTGGCACATCCCTACACCGTGACCATATCCTCTGCCCGCATAGAACCTGAACTTATCGCCCACTTTCAGTATCTCGCACGCCGCACTCCTGATTTTCGTACCGCTCGGGTCAACCGTAAGCCGCAAATCTTCACCTCGCAAATAACCGCTCGTGCCATCCTTGCCGATAAGTCGCGCTGAAGTGATTCGCCCAAACCTGCCGTACTTGCTCACCTTAAACGGCTCAATGGTTTCAATCGCCTTCAGGCCCGCCAGCTTTGGGTAACGATTGATTAGTCTGTCACTCACCTGGCCCGCCTCATACTCAGCCATCGGCCAGAAATAAAAGCTCATCTTGGCCACATCCCGACAGTACGGACACTCCACCCCCACAAGAGTACTATAAGAATCGCCAAACACCTCGTTGCTGCTTTGAGTATGCCCACCACACGTCGAGCTGAAGTACGTCGGGAATATCCCCTCTTCGCCGTCGGCGCCTTTGCAAGTCAAAACCAGACCCACCGTCTCATTGACCGCAGCTCGAACCGTCACCGATTCAGCCGAAACACCACCGTAAACCTGGTTGGCCTGTGTATTTCGAACGTCCCACCCCCGTCCGGACCCGAACCTCCGCTTGATGAAAAGACCATATGTCCTGCTCGCTATCGCCTGCGCCTTCAAGGCCTCCGGCTCCCAGTAACTCGGCATCTCCGAACCTACCACTCCTGCAAGATATGCCTCCACCGGAACCACGTTTATCACATCAAAGAACTGACCGTCCGCTCCCGCTATCAGCCTCAGATTACCCCGATAACGCTCGCCGTTTATCGTAACCAAACGGCCTCCTCGGCTGGATTACCACCTCGCGCCCGAACGGCTTACCTCCCACGATAATCCGGCCCGCCGACAAGCCGACCTCGACAGTTCTGCCCTTTTCCCCAAAATCCGACTTGGAAAATGTCACAGAATCAACCGCGATGAAACCTCGCTCGGCCGACAGGGTGCAAACACTGACATCCTCAAAAAGCAGTACCCGCATCCAAAACCGCTCGGAGATATCCATACCCGCTGTCGGCTCTATCAACTCACGCTTCTCACACCCCACCCAAAGGCAGATAAACACCGACAATAGCCATACTGCCGCCGCCGTGTGCCTAAAAGTGCTTTTTCCGGTTATGGGCAATGTCACTCCCGCCAATTCCGCGTTTCCGCCGTCCAATATACCCGCCTCTATTCCAGGTGCCGCAGGCTCAGCCCATAACTCGTCAGACGTTCCTTCACTTCATTCAGGCTCGTTACTCCGAAATTCTTGCACCCCAACAACTCCGCTTCCGTCTTGCCAATCAAATCAGCCAACGTTTCAATGCCAAGCTTCGTCAATGCCCTACGGACACGAACCGACAGCTTTATATCATTCACCGATTTGTTCAGAAGTTCCTCGTTGGCCCCATCCTCGGCAACCTCCTCGTCCGCCGCGTCGCCCTCTTGACCTTCCAGTGCCATTCCCAACGTCAAGCCCTTCGTATCAAGTATCTTCTTTATCTCAACCAGCGAAGTCTCACCGAAGTTCTTATAAGCCAGAAGTTCAACCTCGGTAGTTCTCAAAAGATCGCCTATCGTAAAAATACCCATCTTCTTCAGACAGTTTCGGCTGCGAACAGAAAGCTCAAAATCGGAAATCGGGATACCAAGGATCCGGCTCTGCCTGTCACGCCGTCTCTCCTTCTCCTCATCATAAACCATCACCATTGAGTTGCTGATGTCTTTGGAAAACAGCAGCGCCTTCTTGTGATTCGGATGCGATTCCAACACCGCCTCCACACAATCCATTGCCTTGTCGCACTCGCCAACATCTTCATAAAGAACTGCAAGATTAAGAACCGCATTTACGTAAACCGGCGCCGTCTTGGTAATCTGCTTGTAATAGTCTATCGCCGCCTCATCATCACCACGCAAATCGCTCGCGTAAGCAAGGTAGAA
>Ga0114922_10001232_pt1 | contig 24458 bp, 20 predicted proteins | sample AartaG_FD_100975 | JGI IMG/M metagenome (GOLD analysis project Ga0114922, IMG submission 100975) | Deep subsurface microbial communities from Aarhus Bay to uncover new lineages of life (NeLLi) - Aarhus_00045 metaG | ecosystem: Environmental > Aquatic > Marine > Oceanic > Sediment | place... | reverse complement strand
TTTCTTCTTAAATTTGTAATAGAGAGTTTTATCTAGGATATTCCCAATTTTTTTGGCAATATCGTTGGAAATTTTGTAGCGTTCTCCTTCTATCATCTCTTTAATTTCTTCAGGATTCGGAGGTCGATTTAGCCTCTCAGAAAGTATATTATTAGTAAAAGCAGCTATTTCATGTTCTATTCTTTCTATAGTGGGTAATTTCATATCTGGAACGAGGGATTTAATTTTTTCGACCGCAAACAAATAAAACTCGCAGAATTTAGAAAAAATATCACCCTTTAATCCACTATGTAACTGAATTTGTTCGGTAAGTGTTTTTGTATCTTTTTCGCTCCAATAAAATTGACGTGGATTCATTCCACGGCGGCTAATTCCCATTAAATTTGATGTAATTTTACGTTCAATCCAATTAAATGTGCTTTCATGACGTAATTTAATCAATTCTTTTTTCTTATCGTCCTTTATTTTCTTTTTTTCTACATTCGCACTTTCAATTTTAAGTTTTTCTAATTCTGCTAATTCTTCAAATCTTTTTATTAGATCGTAAGCTATACAATAGGATACAGGAGATACCAAATCCGCTCTTAGTTTTAAAGGTGATATGTCTTTATAAACATAGCTTTCTTGGCTCTTTAACTCTGTCATACTTTCTTTCAGAGTTTTTATCTTCAAACGTGATAATATAAAACCATTTACAAGAAAAACTTGATTAACAGCATTAAAAATTACTGCTAGTTCTTTTTGTCTTTTCATAGTTCTCTCGATACTTAATTCCTCCAGTTTAACTTGAACCCAATCTTCAATACCTTTGTTTTCAATAACCGTCATTAGAGCCCGGGAGTAGATCGCCTTATCATTTGAAATAATACCATACAATTCTATTATCCTACTTAATTGTCTTAGAATTTTCGACAATAAATTGTAAAATAAATCTGTTACTATATTACTTAGTATCTCATCATAGTCAAGAAGAAGAATTATTTGAGAGTAATTGCTTAAATTCAAACCTTGAAAGAAAATCTTGTCGATAGTTTGTTTTTTCCTTACAAACTCTCTCAGATCGTTTATAGAAAATCCAGTTTTATTTTCTAAAATATCCCATAACTCGTCATATTCTGTTTCATTTCTATAGAGAATTTTAAATAAATCAAATTCAACATTATCAGCAACTTTTGTAATAAATTTCTCAAGATACGGAAATTTCATGCTACATAATGCTTTTTTTGCCACATTGATCAAATTTTTTTGATTGTCATTTAATAGGATTAGATCTTGTTTTTTTATATTATATCTTATCATGCTTTTCTGTACATTTTCAGCTAACTCATAATCAACATTCATTAAGTGTAAGGTATCCTTAATTCCTCTTTTATTAAGTAAAAAAATAGCATCCTCAAAACTTGATTCATTTAAACTTTGAAGGAAGTAGATAAAATCATTTGGATTTTTTTTTAACTGCTTAATTAGAGCAATTTTTAATTCTGAAAGAATATTATTTTCAAATTCATCATATTTTAGATCTTCTTTAAACGCGTTTTCAATTGATTTGATAGTTTCTTTTTTTAAATTATTCCCTTCGATAAAAGTTTTTAATCCAGATATAGATATAGGGAATTTATTTAATTCATATTCCATTATGCGCTTTTTTATCATCCGGATAGGCATTGTTTGGATTTGTAATTCCTTATAGGATTTAAATTCAAATTGGTTTTGCATCCTCTCAATTATTCTATTTAGAGTAAAAACTTCAATGAATTGGTCTTCCTTCTCTTCCTTTTCTAATTGTTCTTCAATTGGAAGCGAGATGCCTTTAAACGCAGCGCTTTCTTCTAAAATTTCCTGTTTTATGATTTCATTTAAGCCAATAATATCTCCTATAAAATCGTAAAAATAATAGGATGGTGATTTGGATATAATGTTCAATAGTTCTCGTTCAATTTGAATTTCAATATCCTCTATTCTTTTTCTTCTCTGAGATTGTTGTAGACTACCTAGCCTGTCTTCTATTAACAAAGATATGAACATATTTTCTAAATTAATAATTTCATCAAATAGAGCTCTTTCTAATTCAAAAGAATTTTTTAAAAAAGTCTCAACTTCTTCCATTAGAATCTGTTTCTCTTCCATTTCAAGTTGTTTAGTCGAATCAACTGTCAACTTGTTAGTATCTAAAGATTCATCTACTTTTATACCCATATAATGATACAAATGAACTGCTGCAGTAGCGATTAGAAGAGAGCGTAAGGTAGGTTCTTTACGAATCAATTCGAAAATTTTTTCTTTATCAGCTTCTCTTTTCAAATGGGAAATTATTAAATCTACAGTCTGAAAAAACCTAGAGGCACTTTCAGTCGCTGTTGATTTTCTTTTTACTCCGCTTATCATAAATTTTTTATCCACTCTCTATAAACTTCCTTAAAATTGTCTGCAATATCATATTTTGCTTTATTGTACCAGTATTTAAACTCAAAAACATGAAATAAGTCAGCGTTGAATAAGTCAATTTCTTCCGCAGTTAGTTCTTGTTTCAAAATCAAAGAAACTGGCCGAGGTATTAATTTTGAGAAATAACTGAGCTCCTTTTCCTTTACGTAATTATAAAATGTGTTCTGTTCATCAATACTAAGATATTTTTCAGGAGTGATTTTTTCTTGTTCAACTTTATATAAGTTAATTTCTTTTTCAACTTTATTTTGTACATACTTTGGAAATTCAGTTTTGATACCAATACAAAACACATACTGTTTATAGAAATCTATTAAAATTTCTTTTTCTATGTCATTCGAAATTCTTAAAATATATTTGTCTAAAAATTTGAGGAACGTTTCTGGTTCTTGTTCGTCTGATTCTCGTTCTTCTAAATATTTTATAAATTCAAACAATGTTTCGTCTAAAGACCAATCTCGTATTTCTTCAATACTAAAAAAATTTTTAGCATAATCCTTTATCCATTCTAATATATATGTTTTCCAAGTTAAATTTATCGCTCCTATCCGCTTTTCTAAGAAACGATGGAATCTATTTGCAAAAGTTACTGGATCACTAATTTCTCCATCTGGTTCTTCTTTAAGAAAGCGATTTATCGTAGTATATCTCAGAATATAACTTAATAAATATTTTAATTCATCTGAGAAATGCTCAAATTTCTTTATATGTGAGTATATTAATTTTGAATCTTTTTCCATTTGGATTTCGGCGAAGGCAATTAAGTCACTAATGCTTAAATTAATGCTATTAAAGAACGATTTGATGTTGTTATTTACTAACTTTTTAAATTCTTTGTTCAATACATCTTCGTTATAGGTACCAACTTTTAGCAATACAATTGGATTAATCTCTATCTGCGATATTAAATATTGTTCGAATTTACTCAAAATATTTTGCCCTAAATTTTTAGAAGGTTTTTGTTCATTTTCAAATTTTTCGTGTAAAATTCTAATAAAGTGATAGGTCATGGTATTTAATCGATGGCGAGATAAGTATCGTGGAAACGAGTTTCTAATACAATTAATACTATTTTTAACGACTTCTGCAAAGTAATTTATTACTGAATGTAATTCACTTGCCCTCAGCTTTCCTTCACTTATAATTGATAGAGTCATTGAACTTACAGCTAACTTGCTGACATCCCTATAAAAATCAAGATTTTCTTCAGATTTGTCAATTATAAATGAGTTATATTTTTCTAACAACTCCGAGACATTCCCCAATTCGCCAGTTGTTAGGAAGTTCTTAGAAATTTTTAAAAAATTATCAACTTTGATATTTAAATCAGTTAACATCTTTTCCATATAAGAAATAATTTCGACACCAGAGAAGAGTTCTTGGTTTTTACTAAAACTTTCCTCGATTTTAGCAACAAAATATGATATAATTTTCTCTTGGATGTCATCTATTGTCCCAGTATTAGCTAATTTAAGTAAATTGGTTCCTAGGATTAGTGTTTTTTCAACAATAAAATTTGCACTAGGCTCTGAAATAGCATATTTAAGGTGATCTATTGTTGACTTTCCAATATATGGCGATTTTAGGCGATCATATTTTTGATCAGAAAATTTAATCTCAATGGGGCTTTTGTTCCAAAGATAATCTACATCCGTTCTTATAGATCCATAAGTAGACAACATTCCTTTTTCAGTTGGTAAAGAAACACTTAAGCCTATTAGTTTTTTATTCCATTTATCCTCAATCAAATCTCCATAAAGTTTTTTGCTAAATCGAGTAGCAAATTTATTATAAACCTGAATTTTTTTTTGATGTTCTAATAATGGATGATTAGAAAACTCTTCTATTTCATAAAATAATTTACTTATATGATTAATTGATTCTCTTGATTTGTGTGGATCTAAATATCCTGTTTCCGGTTTTAAAGCAAGTAATAAACTTTCACATTCCTTGTATTTACCGGGAATGAGTACCATCGATTTTGGGTAAATATTCATTTGAGCGTCTTTTTGGTCGAAATTATACAATTCAAATTCTATTGAAAATACTTCAGAACCAGCAAAATCCCTCAGCATAGCATTATACATTCGAAGATATGTTATTACCTCCTTAGAAAGCTCGTTAACCATTTCTTTAGTTAGTTTTCCAGGTCCTATTACATCTCCCGCTATTAAATCTGTTGGGCTAGAGTACCCAAAAATTAAAGAAAATTGAAAATTAATAGACTCACGTGTCGTTATCATAATTTCGTTTTTTTTCAAATCTATTTTTATAAAAGATAAAAATCATACATTTTAACCTTTAGCAATAGATTTTTTTTTAGCGTTTTGTGTTTTACTGCTTATCATTATTTTTCTATTATTAATTAATAATTGTGGAGAAGAAAAAATAAAGAAATAAAAAGTATCAATATTATATTAATAATACTTAAGTGAAGTAAAACCTCAAATAGTATTCTACCGTGGATGGTGATATGGATTGGAGTTTGGTACAGACCTTGGAATTGGGCCCGATGAAATCGAAAAAATAAGTCCTCAAATTACTTTTATCACTTCAAACGCGGATATTGAAGCTATCGCTCTTGTGAGCTTGGAAGGTTATCAGATCGCTTTTTCAGCCCTTCCACAATATCAAGTTGACGGAGATCAGTTTTGTGGACTAGCAAGTGCATTATTAATGACTGGAAGTTCAACAATTAAAACACTATTTCAAGAAGATTTAAGTGAAATAATTGTGAGAGCTGAGAATGGTTATGTAATTGTAAGCAACGCAGGGCGTCTAGTAATCGTGTGTGCAGGAACGCTCATTGATACATTGATGAAAACTGTTAAAGTAATGAGGGTTGCTGCAAAGAATTTAGCTATGATTTTTGAACAAAAACAATAAAATCTGATTTTTTATTGAAGAATAAGTTTATAATGCTTCAAGAATACTTCTATAAATATACATTTTATGGTTAAAATCGATGTTTACTAAAATAAACCTCCTTAAATGTTGGCATGGACTATGGCGTTTTAAAACGCTCTTTCAACGGTAAAACCATAAATTTTGCTCTGACTACTTTTTAACATCATTTTTTAATAATAAGCATTGCACCTGCAATCAAGCATTATTATAATTGATTTCCAATTTTAAGATGAGACATCATTTAAATTTGATGATGAAAAAATAGTAAAAAGGTAATATATATGACAGATTTTTATAATACAAGAATTTTACTTGAACCGAATGAAATACCAAAAGAGTGGGTTAATATCGTACCAGATTTACCTGCTCCCATGACGCCCTTAATAAATCCCATGGATGGGAAACCTGCACCTCCTGAGCTGGCATTCGCAATATTTCCAAAGGAATGTGTACTTCAAGAAGTTTCTCAAGAGCCTACAATTCAAATTCCTAAGGAATTAAGGGAGCTTTATGTTAGATCTTATAGACCAACACCACTTCATAGAGCATATAGTTTAGAGAAAGAACTTGGAATTGAAGGTGAAGATATCAAAATCTTCTATAAAAATGAATCGGTTTCTCCCACTGGATCTCACAAACCAAACACAGCTCTAGCTCAAGCTTACTATTCTAAAAGAGATGGGGTCGATGAATTGATAACTGAAACAGGAGCGGGTCAATGGGGTTCTGCATTATCTTACGGATGTAATTTATTTGACATTAAGTGTACTGTTTACATGGTGAGAGCTAGCTTTATCCAAAAACCAGGAAGAAAAATACTGATGAGAGCTTTTAATGGTCAAGTTCATGCAAGCCCTTCAAAATTGACAGACTCTGGAAAATATTATTATGAACAAGACCCAGATCATCCAGGAAGTTTAGGAATTGCTATATCTGAAGCGGTTGAACATAGTATGAGAAGTGAGAAGTCGAGATATTCTTTAGGTAGCGTTGTGAATTTCGTTCTTTTACATCAAACTATCATAGGACAAGAGGTTAAAGCACAACTACAAAAAGTTAACGCTAAACCTGATGTTCTGGTTGGATGTATGGGAGGAGGGTCTAATTTAGGAGGTCTAATGATTCCTTTCGCGAAAGATAAATTAGATGGAAAATATCCTGATTTAGAGATCGTGGGAGTAGAACCCAGAGCTTGCCCAAGTGTCAACAAAGGAGAATATAGATGGGACTATGGAGATTCTGCTAAAAAAGCTCCAATTTTAAAAATGTATACGTTAGGCCATAATTTTATTCCAAGCCCAATTCATTCAGGAGGATTACGATATCACGGAATGGCTCCAATAATTTCGATATTGGCAAAAAAGAAAATAATGTCCTCAGTCATGCATCACCAAACTGAAGTTATTGGATCAGGTTTACTTTTTGCGAAAACAGAAGGGATTCTGCCTGCGCCTGAAGCCGCCCACGCAATAAAAGAAGCGATTGATCAAGCGTTAAGAGCAAAAGAAAACTCCGAAAAGAAAACAATCGTTTTCTGCTTAAGTGGACACGGATTTTTTGATTTATTAGCATATAAGGAATATATGGTTGGTAATTTAGTAGATTACGAACTACCAAATGTTGAGATTCAAAAGGCTTTAAGCGCGCCAGATATGCCTAGTATTGACGAAACTCGGTTTTAAATAAAACATATAGCATTTTTATAATTTTTTTTTTTTATTTTTAATAAAGATTTTAAAATTTCTCAGATAATATCTAGAAGAAAACATAAAGAGATTGTTATTTTTGGATACACTATCTATTATAATCACTAGTATTCTATATTTATATGGCTTGATTTCGCTTTATACTGCTTTTTTAGCAAAAAAAAGAAACGAAAAAGGGGCTTTCATTAATAACCTTGTAAATTCATTAATCCTCATTGTTAGCATTACAATTAATTTATTGATAAATTCTCTAAATATTTCTAATATTGGGTTTATAGTATTTCCTTTTGACATATTTATGATAATTTTTATCATTTTTTTCTTACCTCATTTTTTATTATCTGTGAATAGAGAAAAAAGAAAAGTTAGATTAGAAGAGAAGCATACAGAAGAAGAAAATTCCAATTTGACTGAGGAACTACCTTTTAAATACGAACTTTACAGAAAATTAACTCATTTAGTAGTCTTAGGAATCGCTTTTTTCTATTTTACGCTTGGATTTTTAGTTCAAAATATTTTTATTTATATTCTAGAGCTTTTCCCTAATATTGTTTCTGAGTTCTTCTTCTCAATCTATAATATTGAAGCTAACAAAATGATCTTTACTCAATATTTGGTAGTTTTTTTAGTTGGAGTATCTTTAATTGGGCTACTTACAGCAGATTTTATTAGAATTTTAAAACCAAACCTTTACCCTTTAAAACCAATTAACCGAATTCTTAGGAAAAAGGAGCGGCATATGAGATTAGGTCCACATATTTCTATGGGGATTGGTTGTTTTTCAATTATAATAATGTATGGCCCTTTTCAGCCTATTGGGCCAATTATTATATGTATTTCGATGACTATGTCTATTTTTGGAGATATGACTGCTAATTTGGTTGGAAGAAAATTCGGGCATAACAACATTCGAAAAACAAAAAAGACTTATGAGGGATTAATTGCTGGAATGAGCATAGCATACATCTCAGGAATTATTACCATGCTATTTATAAATCAAATATATCCAATTAACCTTTTAAGTTTAATAATTCTTCCCGCTATTGGTACTCTTTTGATAGGATTTATAGACTTCTTAGATTTAGATGTTGATGATAATTTATCATATAATTTTATGCTTTCAACTACTCTTTTCGTTATTTCTTTATTCATTTTAGGTTTATAAATTGAAGGATGTTATTAGCAAAATTTTTCAATCACAAAATTTTATTTAAAAGAACATGAGCGAAGAAAAATTAAAAATAGATAAAATAAAGAAAGGGACAGTTATTGACCATATTGATGGCGGTTACGCTTTAACCATTCTGAATTTAACTGGACTTGGAGAATCTCCTAATCTAATGACAATTGGTGTTAATGTTTCTTCAAAGAAATACAATAAAAAAGATATTATTAAAATTGAAGGTGTTTTTCTCAATCAAATTCAACTTCAGCAAATTTCGATCCTTTCTCCAAACTCAAAGATATCCTTGATTGAAGATTATAAAGTAATTGAAAAAAAGAAAGTGAAACTCCCAGATATTATCAAAAGTCTTATTTTATGTCGAAGTAATACATGTATTTCAAATTCTGGTGAACCCATTGATACAGAATTTAATGTTTTAGAAGAAAAACCATTGAAAATTCAATGTGTGTATTGCAACAGGATATATAAATTGGATGAAATCGTTTTCAGTTCTAAAGAAAAAATTGAAAAAAGAGTAAAACAATCAATCAAACTGTAAAAAATTTTAGATAAAAGCTAAAAAGGTATGGGTAACTACCGTAACGAGCATAAATAACAAGAAAAATATGCCTATACCTGGTTTAATTATATTTTTCCAATTCCATTCTTCTTTATCGTATTGATATTTTAAGATAATAAAACTAACAAAAAACGGAGTTAAAAACCAAAAACACAACATCCAAATAAACAACCCTAAACCCGAATATACTGGTAAAATCCCGAAAAACAACCTTCCTAATAAACCACTTAGCACTGCAGTAATTGCCCTAATCCAATAAAGTTTTGTTTCCTTCTCAAGCCGTATGTCAATCTTTTTTGTTGATTTTTTATCAATGTTAATTTCTTGTTCAGGCTGTGATTTTCTCTTCTCTTTTATAAGTTTTTGCCGTTCTTTTTTAATGTTAATTCTTTTTGGTTTGGGCATAATTAGTATTATTAATATTATTTTTTTTATTAAAATTTTGAAATTTACACAGAGTATAAATTATATTTGTATCTGTGAAAAATGGAAAAATAGAAAAAAATGAATGCATGATTAATAAATAAGAAAGCAATAATTTTTAACGATAATGCAAAATGAAGAAAAATATTAAATTTTCAAATTTTGATGTATTTGCAGTTACAAAAGAATTAGGAACTGTTCTCCCTCATGGAAAAATTGATAATATTTATGAAATTGATGGGGAATTATTAATTTTAAAAATAAAAACACTACAAAACGAGAAAAAGAATTTAATTATAAAAAACGATTCTCGTTTAAATTTTACTAACTTTAACTACCCGATTCCAAAATATCCCTCACAGTATATAATGTCTCTAAGAAAGTACCTTAAAAATAGGAGAATTTTATCTGTTAGTCAACATAACTTTGATAGAATTATTATCTTCGAAATAAGTAATATGGAGGGAAATTCATGGAAATTTATTGTTGAACTATTTAACAAAGGTAATTATATTCTGCTTGATGAAAATAACATCGTTAAAATCGCAAAAAGTTATAGTAAATACAGAGATAGGGACATTTTAGCTAATAGACAATATACTTTTCCTAGTTCTCGTGGCAAAGATTTTCTTAACCTTTCTCAAATCGATTTTAATGAAACAGTAAGTAATTTAGAAGATGAAATCGTTAGAATCCTTGCAAGAAATATTAATATCTCAGGAACAATCTCAGAAGAAATATGCCTTAGGGCGGGAGTTGATAAAAAGCGATCAGGAAGTGATCTTACTCCCCTAGAACTAGATGCTCTATTTAATTCCTTTAAAAAATTAAGAAATGAATTACTTTTTGGGGAAATGAAGGCACAAATTGTATTCAACGAACAGGATGAACAAACTTCAGTTATACCTTTTGATTTAAAGCTTTACAAGGATAATAAAGTTCAGTACTTCAATTCCTTTAATGAAGCTGTTGATATGTTCTTCTCTAAACTAGATTCTAACAAAATTCTTTCGCCCAAAGATCAAGCCGTTAATCAAAAAATAAAATCTCAAGAAAAAATATTAAAAAACCAACTAGAATACCTTGAAGAGCTAAAAATAAAAAAAAAATTGTACTATGATCATGGTGCCTTTATATATGCTAATTTCAACACTTTTAATAAATTATTTAGTGGAATTAAAGAAGCAAAAGAAAAAGGCTATTCTATACAGGAAATAAACACGAAACTAACAGATGCTAAAAGCGAAAAATTTGAAGATTTGGATATTTTTGTTAAAATTTTAACTGCAACTAGACAAATAGTAATATTAATTGATAAAAATGAAGTTTACTTGGATTTAAACAAAAGTGTTGGAGAAAATGCAAATATGATTTATTCGAAAGGCAAAAAGGCTGAGAAAAAATTAAAGGGAACCCTTCCAGCGATTCAAAAAACAGAAGAAAATATTAGAAAGCTAAAAATTAAGAGAGAATCTATCGAATTAGATATTGATTTTCTAGTAAGGAAACCACAAAAGAAATGGTATGAAAAATTTAGATGGTTTACTTCTTCCGATGAATTTCTAATTATAGGTGGACGAGACGCTAGCTCAAACGAAACGATATTTAAAAAATATATAGAACCCAACGATATAATTTTTCACACAAACTTTCCTGGGTCCCCCCTTACTGTAATAAAGAATCCAGAAAATAAACAAATACCTGAAAAGTCAATAAAAGAAGCCGCAAACTTTGTAGCTAGCTATTCAGTAGCGTGGAAAGAAAATTGGGGTATTGTTGATGTATTTTATGTGTTTGCTGATCAAATTTCTAAAACGCCACCTACAGGTGAATATTTACCAAAAGGTAGTTTCATGATTTTAGGGAAAAAAAATGTAATTAAGGGGGCCAAAACCGAAATTGGGCTTAGGTTAAATTTTCTTGAAATAAAAAACGAAAGCGCTTCTGATTCTAAATTATTCTATCCTCAAGTACTGTATGAACCTCTTAATACAATTAATAATAAAGAAAGCAATTTAATAATAGTTAAGCCCTCAAAATCAGGGAAAACAAAGGGACAGATAGCAAAAGAGATCAAAACATATTTTCTTAACAATTCAGAAGCAGAGAAGAAAAAATGGGTTAAAATTTTACCTATAGACGATATAATACTAGTCTTACCTACAGGTAAATCTAAAATTAATGTTCCCCGTTAATTTCCTCTTATTATCTTAAGATTATGACAATCATCAAATAATATACCATCTATCTGGTTATCAATTAATTTGTTTATTACTTGTAGAGGTTGTTTATAACCCAAAAAGCCCCAAGCAAGTGACTTAATATCGTTAACACGGCATATCTTTATAAATTGATTAGAAATTAAATCTGATCGAAGATTTATCATATCCGGAAGATTTTTAAGTTTTTTTCGATGACCTTTTTCTATAAATTCCTTTAAATTTAAACCTCTACCTTTAGTCATGTTAAAACATGTTCTTATCGGTTTAAATGCTTCCTTATATCTTTTTAATTTATTAATATATCTTCCACTTATTATACAATTCTTTAGAACACCTCTTTTATCTATTAAATCTAATACTTCTTTTTCAATTCCATCATCTTTCAAGTGTATTATAAACTGCGTTTTATCTGTTAAGTAATCTATAGCTTCTTCTAAAAGGGGGATTTTTTGATTTCTTATTTTTGTCTTAAGATTTTTAACATCGTTATAAGTTAAATTTTTTAATACTCCTTTACCATTAGTGGTCCTGGTTAATGTAATATCGTGAAAAACGATTAACTTTCTATCTTTTGTTCTTCTAACGTCAAGTTCTATGCAATTTGCTCCAGATTTAATTGCAATATCGAACGCTTCTAATGTGTTTTCATCGTAATCTACTAAAGTGCCTCTATGGCCAATAAAAAGTGTAATTTTTTTCATTAAAAGAAATAAATTTTAAGAATATAAATTTTGTTAGTTTTCTTGAACTAAAAACAAGTAAACTATTATTATTAATAGGCCTATTAGACTGAAAGAAAAAACTATAGAATCTCTAAAAGATTGGATTAAAGAAAAGATAAAAATAAGCACAATTAACTTCAAATCTAATGGTTTACCAGTTAATTCCTTATAATTTCCGATACTAATCATCATAAAAATGAAGAAAAATAGGATTACTAGAACCTTAACAGTGATATCTAGAGTTTGCAACAGGATGGTTTCGCGTGCAAACAGAGATAGATAACCACCGTTTAATAAAATTGATATTATTAATAGTATTCCGGCAATAATGGCTGATAGTATGACTGAACGATGAGCAGATTTTTCTTTTAATTTGGGTTTTCTTTTGACCGTTCCTGATTTTAAATTTTCTTTTTTTATTTTTGACATGCTAGCACATTAACTCCTAATTCTTTCGATTTCTTTCTTAAGTCGTGTAATTCGATAGATATAATAAGCAAAAAATGCTCCAATCGTAGAAAAAATGACAATTGTGGAGATTGACATCAAAAGCTCACCAATAGGTAATTTGGGGGCTCCGGGGGGGTATTGCAAATCGATAGAAATAATATTCGCAATAATAATTCCAATGGGATAGTCTGTAGATTTACCGAATATTATCTTAAAGTTAAATGTATCACCATAGTCTAATTCTACATCCTCTATACCACCTTCGAGATTTTCAACAGGCATGGAAAACTCATAAGTTATTTGATTTCCCTCTAATTTCGCAGCTCCATCACCGTCAGGATTCATGTCTCCATAATAACCCGTATCGTTAATATAATAATCTAAATAACTATAACTGTTCGTTGACATGTTTGAAAATTGAACAATTTTAGCATCAGTGAAGTCCAAATCTGCATCCCAATCTGCAATTAAAATCCCAAGAAATTCTTTATCGAATTCACTAGAGCTATGATCGTCGAAATCAAATCGAGCTAAAATATATAAGTTTGGTTCAGCTTGTATAACCCATAGTTCAATAGGTAAACCATCGCTTTGGTTTAATAAATCAGGAAATAGCTCAATTTCTAACTTTTCCGCTGAATCCCATTCGCCTGTGGCACCATCAACAACGCCGTCTATAACAGGTGCGGTTCCAAATCCCACCTCAATCTCAATTGGAGTCCCATAGCTTTTTACAATGAGGAATGCTGAACTTACAAGTATCTGAGCAATGAAGATGAAAATAATAATGGTTGTTGTGTGTTTTTTCACTTTTATATAGCCACTTTTTTATCATTAAGCGATAGTTCAATTTTACTTTTAATTAAAGAAACTTAATAAAGTTGATAATTAAAATTGAATTTAATATTTTTTCTTTGTCTTAGCAAATTATGAGGATTTTCAATCAAAAATTTTTGGGATTTCCTTTGTGAAGAAGAGATAGTACTCTTTTCAATATTTAAAGAACTTTCATTTTATGAAAGATAATTAGGTAATAGAACGCTGCAATTGAATTTGTTTAAATAAGTTACAATATAATTTATCAAGCGTTTTATATCATGTTTAGTTTCAAGAATATTACTATTATTATATTCTGCGAATTCCTTTGGTCCAATTGCAATTAACAGCCCCGATAGATCTTTCTCTCTCTTAATAAAAAGCCAAAAAGGATTTTTTTTTTCACTATCTTTAATTAGGAGTAGCATCCATGGATTTAAAGTCCATTCTTTAGAATCGGGTCCGATTACTTTTTCTATAGCATGCCCTGTAGAATATTTTTTAGTTATTTTTATAGCTTTTACTAACCGGTTAAAGTAGGACCGTTTCAGTTTTAAATATCCTTTGAAATAAGACTTGGCGTCGTAGAGTTCTAATTCATTACTTGTTCCATCTGCGAATTTCAGATCAATTTTCCAAGTACTCATAATAAATCCAAATAATTTTTCTTTAGCTTATTTCCATAATTTGAATATCTTTAATATTCTTATTATTTCTATCCAAAAATAATTTTTTAGTAATTTGAATACTACGAATAGTCCCGGATGTTTTTATAGGAGAAAAAACGATTTTATTACCAGATATTTCAGTAATTAATGTCAAAGCGGATATCACGACTTCTTTTGTTTGATGAGAGCATTTTATAATTCCAAAACCTTCTAAAAAATTAATATCAACCAACCACAATCCTACTCTGCTAGCTTCTTTTAAGCCAAAATACTTCCATAGGGATGCCCATATCGAATTTAGAATCTCTTGATTATTCAAATGTTTAATATGTTCCGATATCACTTTAAATAGGATATACCTATGACGTTCATTTTTTACGACTACTCTTCACCCTGATTTATTATTTTTACTCCCGATTCTATGAAATTTCTATCTTGACGCATTTGTACTCGATTTAGAAGAGAAATTACATTTTTAGAGAAACAATTTTTAGCTCGCAGCATTGAAATGCCTAAAAGGGTATGACAAACGCTAATTAAAGCTCGAGGATGTCGTATTGAATAAAGATCGTCAAAATTTCCGCTTATGATATAGTTTGCATTTAATTTATTAGCGAGTTGTACGCTTCGGTAAAGATTTCTTAGATTTTTGGACTGTAATGATTTATTTTTTACCATTATTGAAGCGAGCGAAAATTCGATAAACGACTTATTCTGTTTGGTAAGAGAAATTACACCTGGAAAAATCGTTTTGAGTACAGCCTGCTCTGAAAACGAGATTAAGTCCACTCTGGAATCTTTAGCAGCCTGAATTTGAATTTTTTTATCTGGAGATTCAACCACTATAATGTTGGATGATTGTCCAATTCCTTTGAGTTTCTTAATTAGGCTTTCTAGATTTTTTGGATTAATATTAGTACGATATTTAACATTTATATTTGTGATCTCTTCTATTCTTCTTTTTAAATCTGGTTGTATTTTTTCTCTATTATTTTCAAGCTCTACAATCACATTTTGAACCCCTAATAATTTACAAAAATGTAACTTCTGCTCAATTTCCTTGAAGTTGTTAGTTTTTACCCTTAACCTTGACTCAAAATATGACAATCAGATCTTAACCTCTAATTTCAGATCGGGATTTATCTGTAGCGTTTTCGATGTTTTAAGTGTTCTTAAATAAAAAAAAATTTATTAGAATAAATATTTTACATGTTATATATGTTATAAGTGGTTCTATTGGCTAATAAACGAAAGCTTTCTGATATAAAGAAAAAAATTCATAACGGCAATGCAAATGTTCTTACTGCTCAGGAATTTATCAGTCGCATTGAAAAGGGAGAAAACTTTAAGTTTGAAGACATTGATGTGATTACGACCGCCACTAAAGGTCTAATGAGTGGAATTATGGGGGTATTTTCCTTTAGATTAGCACCCCCAAAAACCTTAAGAAAATTTACTGAAATCACCCTAAACGGAATCTCAGCTTTTCCTGGACCGTGCCCCAATGAGTATTTAGGAATTGCTGATCTAATTGTTTACGGTACTGCTCAAAGTCATTCAAGAGAAAATTATTGTGGAGGATCCTTGTTTAGAGAACTAGTGGAAGGAAAACCCATCTCCATCCATGCTAAAAGCAGTGAGGGAAATATTATCGATATGGATTTAACATTAAAAGAGATGCAATTTGCAAAACTTATGGGGACTCGTCAAGCGATAAAAAATTACAATGCGATGCTTAACTGCGAAACATTTCAAGTAGATACTATATTTTCTTGTCTTCCTTTTGAACCTAATAAGTCAGAATTAACATTTTCTGGCTGTGGTGCTCTAAATCCTTTTCAAAACGATCCTAATTTCCGGACTTTTGGAGTGGGATCCCCACTCTTAGTTAATGGAGCTCAAGGGTATTTGATGGGACCAGGAACGCGAAATTATATCGCAAAACCTAATATGATGACAATCGCCCCCATGGATCAAATGAAGCCGGAATATTTGGGAGCTTTTAAAACTTCTTATGGATTAGAACCCATATGCTCAATAGCTATTCCCATACCTATATTAACCGACAAAATTTTTGATGACATTGTCAAATCAGACAAAGATGTTAATTTAACGATTTTAAGTCTCGTAGGACGTGAAAAAGTTGGAGAGATCACTTATGCAGATGTATGGGATAATAATTTCGTAATGAAGTTTAACCCTAAAGCGTGTAGTAAAGGATATAAGTGTAAAGTTATAGACAACTGCCCTACAAATGCTTTTATTATAAGAGAGGGATTAATCTCAGCAATTGATAGAGCTAGATGTTTTAATTGCGGAAATTGTGCGAAGTTATGTCCCGACGCTTTTAGTATGGACTTAAAATCAATTCAGTATGAAGGAAAGGAAATTCCCGTTGTTTTAAGGCAATCTGATAGGGCAGGAGCTATCATGCTAGCTGAGGAACTTAAACAACAGATTCTAAAAGAGGAATTTCAGTTAAAAAAGCCAACTGGAATGCTAGATTTTGCTGAAAAATTAAAATAGCATCGAATCGAGATTAAAGGTGAATTCTAAACGACTGATATCAAATTAGATAAATTTGATCAAATTGGGATTGTAGTTAATAATATTGAAAAAGCGGCTCAAATGTATCGAAAGCTTTTTAACTTTAAAGGGAACATAAATATCGTTGAACAGAGCGCAACCGTTAACTACAAGGGAAAAGATGTGACCTTTAACATGAAAAAAATTATGCAGTTCTTTGGAGGCAAACAATTTGAAATCGTTGAAGTAGTTGATGCAACTGGTCCCAATCTTTACTCGGAGTTTATAGCAGAGGGAAATACTGGCTTACACCACTTAGGTATTTACACAAAAAACGCTGAAGAATTAATTGAACAATTTAAACAACAATTTGATGTGGAAACCGCTCAAGTGGGAAAATTGGGTAAGTTAACTTTTACTTACTTAGACACTAAAGAGATTCTAGGATATTACATTGAAATCCTTGAGTTTTAACATTAAACTATTGGTTTCTGTTCTTATGTAATAAAGTTTATTTTTAATTTATAATACTTTAATTTATGTCAAAACAAAATACTAATCCGTTAGACGGGGGAGATTTGGTTGTGAAAAGCCTCCTTAAAGAGGGAATCACTAAAATTTTCGGTCTCGTTGGCGGAGAATTATTAAGGATTTATGACGCTATAGAACGATATGGTCGAGAAGAGGGCATAGATACTGTAATGGTTCGCCATGAACAAGCGGCTGGACACATGGCAGACGCTTGGGCGCGCGCTACAGGGAAATTAGGTGTTTGTTTAGGGACTGCGGGGCCTGGCGTTACTCATCTTGTGCCAGCTGTGGCTACGGCGTGGGCAGATTCAATCCCACTTCTTGTTATTGGAGCTCAGATAGGAAGGATGTTTGATGATACGGGTATTCTCCAGGGAGGCTTAGATCAAATGAAATTAATGGAGCCGATTACAAAAGCGCAGATATCAGTTGAAGAACCTTACGAAATTCCAAGAGCAGTACAAAGAGCTATTAAAGTTGCGATGTCAGGTCGAAGAGGTCCTGTTTTTCTAGAATTTCGAGAAACCGCTCTTGTTAGAAAAGCTTCAGAGGATGACCTTAAGAACATTTTAGAGCCTGAGCAATATAGACCCATTTATAGGCCAGTAGGAAATCCAGATGCGATTAAGGCTGCTATAGAAATTTTAAAAACTGCAAAAAATCCATTAATCGTTGCGGGAGGAGGAATTCACGCTTCAGATGCGTCTACCGAGCTTAAAAAATTATCTACAACATACAAAATTCCGTGTGGAACAAGCATAAACGGTGTTGGTGCTATTGATATTCGTAGTGAAACATATGTTGGGTCGTATCTAGTTGCAAACGCATATCGAAAGGCAGTATCAGAAGCCGATGTGGTTATATCGTTCGGTGCTAAATGGGATTATACAATCTTGTTCGGAGCTCCACCCATTTGGAACCCAAACGCGAAGATTATTCAAAACGATATCGACCCAGAAATGATCGGTCGAAATAGAAAAGTTTCTGTTGCTATTATTGGCGACGCTAAGGTCGTAATAAATCAGTTACTAGCAGAAATGGAACAAGCACTCCCTAAAGAAAAAATTTCTGAATGGTCTGAATGGAATTCTTATCTATCAGATCTCAAAAAAAATGACGCTTTAGCTATTCAAAAATTAATGAAATATGATAAGTTGCCTATGAAACCAGAAAGATTTGCATATGAAGTGTTGGATTCATTAAAACACGATTCTCAACTAGTAATTGATGGTGGCGATATAGCCGTCTTCACTTTTGGGTTAATCAGTAACTTCCCTCGCGATCCAAGAACGCTATATTTCCCATTAACGATGGGACATCTAGGTACGGGTATTCCTCACGCAATAGGTGCCCAAATAGCTAATCCAGATAAACAAGTTGTTTGCATTAACGGAGATGGTAGTTTTATGTTCAACATTCAGGAGCTTGATACGGCAGTTCGACTAAATTTACCCATCATTATTATTATTGCTAATAATTGCGCGTGGGGCATGATAAAAAGCAAGCAAAAAGGGGAATTTAAGAAAAGATATTGCGATGTAGATTTACCGCCAACTAATTATGCAGAAATAGCAAAAGGTTTCGGTTGTTACGGCGAAAAGATAGAAAAACCAGAGGATATTAAGCTTGCTATACAAAGAGCAATAGAATCTAAAAAACCAGCCGTTCTAGATGTAGATATCGCTTTTGAAACGCCCATTGCGATGAAAGTAATCGGAAATCTTAAGAAAAACCGTGGATTATATGGTTAATCTTCTTATATTCAATTTTCTTAACTCCTTTTTTAATTTTTTATGATTTTTAAATAACATTTAATTCAATGTAGAATAAGGTTAATCTAAAAAACGCTTATAAATTAAATTCCATAATTCTAAGAGGTAGTATAAACTGTCAGATAATAAATTTTTAAACGGAAAAGTATCTTTAATTACAGGGGCTGGTAGTGGGTTTGGGAGAGAAATGGCCATAACTTTTGCTAAAAATGGATCTTCTCTTGTCTTGAACGATATAAATATGGCTGGTCTTGAAGACACGCGTGATTTAATTTTAAAAAACTTTCCTTCTACATCAATCCTCTTGGCTCAAGCTGACATTTCGAAGATCCAAGAAGTAGAAAGAATGAAAAAGCAAGTATTTGAAAAATTTGATAATGTTTTTATACTGGTAAACAATGCCGGAATTGACGGAGGTGCTTACAAATCATTATCTGCGTCAGAAGAAATCTATGATAAAGTAATGGGTGTCAATGCTAAAGGAACTTGGAATGTAACTAAAACTTTCTTCAGAAAAATGAAAAGCCAAAGGCATTTTCAACCAATTCGAGCTAAAATCATTAATATTGCCAGTTGTGCTGGGACTGCTAATGGAATCAACCCAATGTTAGGCATATATAGTGCTAGTAAAGCAACAGTTATCGCCTTCACAAAATTATGGGCTCTAGAGCTCGGCCCTGTTGATATAACAGTTAATGCAATCTCCCCGGGTGTTTTTCTTACACCTATATATGATAACGATCCGGTTAAAATACGACAGTTTTTAGAAACGAGAGGGGTTAAACTTCCATTGGATAGAATTGGAGAATCTAAATGGGTAGCTGACTTAGCAGTATTTTTAGCATCTCCAACAGCTGATTACATCTCTGGACAAAACCTAATTATTGATGGTGGAATGACAGTTTCAATAAATAAGCTATAATAATCCTCTTATACTTTATAAAGAACAAGAAAGTTTTAATTAAAAAAGAAAGAAAAATAAGTGGTGGTTTTATTAAGAGTATCAATTATAACACTCTTATAAATATCACCAGTTTAGGGTACAGCACCAGGATGGCCAGGCATTTTAATCACTCCTTTCAATATTTGAAAAAATATTTACTCTATTTTTATTTTCGATATAAAAGTGAAATTCAGTTCCCGTTCTTTCTTCACTTATTAGTTCTTCTTAAAATAATTATTTAAACTACGAAATTAGTACTTAAAAAATTTTTAATAGAAATTTTTGGCAAATTTTTTGGTGTAAGATTGTTAAACTAAATCAGAAGGTAAGATCGGATTAATCAAAAGATATCGAAAATCTTTAACAGAGGGGAATTCTCCATATTTATTTTTAATGATATTCATTCCGAGGTTATATGTGAAAACATTTTTTGAATATATTGGATCATTGAGGCTTTTTATTTGATTTCTTAGGCTAGCTTCACCATAAATCTCAAAATCTTTTCCATATCTAATCAATTCCTCCTCGGTGTAATTATCAATAAGAGCGTGATAAGCAAAATTATACCAAAAAAGCGTAAGCTTATACCTTACTCTATTTTGCGCAATCATGGCTTCTAGGGAATCTTCTTTTGAAACATCGGGACAAAACTCGTTTAATCCAATTTCAACTTGTTCTCGATAAGAATAAAGCACATTTATAGCAAGATCTGCTATTCCTTCACTGATTATTAATTTAGGAGAATTAAGGAGTAAAATTGAGTGTTCGAATTGATTTAATTCCCGATACAATATCAGTTCTTTGACAGAAAATTCCGTATGATGTCCCGGATATCCTTCATGAGCAGTATGCATCAGTAAAGTAGTCCAGTACATATTAAATTTCGGATTAAGTTCTAATCGGCTATTATAGTTACCCAAATACCATTCATAGCAAGTCCATTTTATCTTGTCTTCGTTTTTTTCTTGTGTTAAATCTAACAAAATTTGCTCATTTTCAGGTAAAAGATTTATAAACAACTCCTTTGTTCGCTTCTCTGTGATTTTAAGTGCTCTTTTAAAAAATTTAAAAACTTTTTCCTCAGGAACTCTACGTTTTAACCTTAATTTTTCGAATCGTTCTTCTAGGCTTCCAGTACCACCGTAAGCTTCGTTTACTTCTTCCTTTAAATTCTCCAACTCTACCTCTTTAACTGGGTGTAAAACTATATCATATAGGTGTAACAATTGTTCCTCAATAGAAATATTATCCTGGTTTAAATTATCTAATGTTGTCCACATAGCAATTAACATCTTTTCTAAGTAGCGCTCGCGTTCTTTATTGAAGCTCTGTGAGTCTAATTTTTCGAGTAATGATTTAGAGTCGATTAACAGTTTTTTTGGAGAAATAATGGATTCATTTTCAACAACTTGCTGAAATTTTTCTGGACCGTAATAAAAATCAACATATCCTTTGATATGTTTATTGATGCGGAGCGCAAGAAGTAAAAAATCTTCACCAAACTTTGATAATTTTTTCATTTTTTAACCAAATATGTAAAAAGTTGATCATTTTACAAGTATTTCCAACTGTTTTTAATGTTTTTAAATAAAAATTATAATTATATTAATTCACTAATCATTTATGGTTCACATTAATAAGAACTATGTAAAAAACTTAATTTTTGAATCTATAACTATTAAATCTGACTTAGGAGAAAACGGCTTAACAACCTTGGAGTTCAAAATTTCTTCGATATGCCATCCACTACCTTTTAAATTAGTATTTAAATTTTCGATTCCTTTTTTGATTGGATTTGGTTTTTCGCAAAATTGATAGAAATGTAGTATTCCGCTTGATTTTTTCATCAAAAAGCAAGCAATATCAAGAAAATTAATAGATTGTTCTGGTAAATTCATTATAATTCTGTCGATTTTATTTTTTAAATAATTTCCTAATTTGTTATCGTGATTCAATAGCTTTTTAACATCCATATTATGAGCAATTACCTCTCCTTTCATTTTGTTATTTTCAATATTTTCAAGGAGGTATTTATAGGCAGATGGGTTAACATCGAAGGCATAAATTTTCGCATCGTTATTTTTTGCTATTTGAATCGAGAATGGGCCAACTCCCGTAAACATATCTACAACAGTTTCTTGTTTTTTGAAACTACTTGAACTTACACGCTTTCTTTCAAATACTAACCTGGGGGTGAAATAAGTTTTTTTTACATCTAATTTAAATAGGCAGCCGTTTTCTTTATGGATCGTTTCTGGATTGTCATCACCATAGATAACTTTTAACTCTTTTAATCTATATCTTCCCTTCACTTCGCTTTTCTTCTCGTAAACTGTCTCCACTGATTTATTTACGCTTACCAGCGCTTTAGCTACTTTTTTCTTATAAGATAAGACATTTTTATCGATAATTGTGTTTAGTTGGTCGAATTCAACAATCGCAATCTTTCCAATAATATCGTAAGATTTTGGAACCAATTCTAAAATATTTTTTGGTAATTCATCAATGAGAGCTTCTTCTATTGAGCGACATTTGTATCTTACTTCAAAAATTCCCTCAGCACTAACTATATTAAAATTTATCTGATTTGAAATCCCTCCGATTAACGCTTTTACTTTTTCTGCATCATCAATTAGGGGAAAAAGCACATATGGACCCTCGTGTTTAACTTTAATTCTTCTATCGAGGAAGGGTTCATTATGTAATTTTATTTTTAGTAAATTGAGGAATTTCTCAGCAGAATCCTGTTTAATCTTTACAAATTGTGTTTGGTCCTTATTACTTCTACCCATTTACATCATTAACTTTAAAAATAATTGAAAATCGTTCCTTGGAATTGGTTAAATTCTTAATAATATTTCTGTCCAGTTCGCTTGAGGATTTAGAACATTTTATTAAAATCGTTCTGTTGCATATAAAATCACTTTTTCGAAAAACTATGTCTTTTTTACTAAGTAAGGTTAAATTTTTATCGCCAAAACCATAGAAAGAATCAATATCATCCCCCGTTTTTATAATAACTGTGATTTTTTCTCCCTCTATGATCTTTTTCTTTAGGAGCGGATTTAGATCGTAGCAAGCTTTTGATGCCCCTATTCCTAATATGCACGTTCCATTTCTCGTGAGATAAGTATCCTTAGTTAATTCAATGGTCGTGGCATGGGTGCATTGAATTAGTTGGTGGCCTTTTGCGGTAATAGTATCTAATATAGTCATATCCTATTTTTCCTTAAAAAAATGTAAAATATCTTTAATTTGACTAAATACAGAAAAATTTGAATTATACGCTTTCTTTAAAATAATGTTCAATCCATGAATGAGGTGATTTTCTGGAAATTGTATTGATTCTTCAAATTGGTTTAGATAAAAATCAGGAATTAGAAGTCCACATTTCTCATAAGTAGCCGAAAATTTATCTACAAACTTTTCTGCTGTTTCAATAGAATTTTGATAGCTACCATCATTTGTCCCATAAGTGGGACTTGTTTCGTATTGCCCCATTGGAAAAGAATTAATTAGCTCATACGGAATAATGCCGTAAATAATAGAGTAAAATGCTAAATGGATCTGGTTTCTTTTTATTAAATCGTTGTTGTCAATTTCAGCTAACCATTTTATAACCATAGGAGATGTTTTACCCTTAACATCTAATTCAGGTAAAACGATAAAATATTTAGCATCTTTAGGCGGACGATAATTATTTAATAATTTCTGTTCATATCGATAAATTAAAGGTCTTTCTATGCTCTCTTTAGATGAGTAAAGTCTTCCATGGTTTTTATAAATTTTCTCATAAACTTCGAAGAGGGGTTTATTTCTTTTTATTAAACTTGCTGCTTTAACTAAATTGGGATGACTACGAATTCTTTGTTCAACTAACTCCCATAAATTGCCTTCTCTAATCGCTTGTCTAATAGTTTTCAATTCTGAGAACGATAAGTATAAATTGTGCTTAGCAATTAATTGTATCCTCAAATCCTCTTCAAACTTCATAAGCTCGGTTGGTGAATATTTTACACAGATTGGGCAATGGCAAGGGAATTCGTTTAATTCCTCAAGTTTCTTGGTGCCTGTGGATAAGGTAAAATAACGATTTTCCTTAGCAAACAAGATATATGCAGCCGAATCCATTAAATCACACCCACACGCTACAGCTAAAGAAAAATATTGTGGTAATCCTAGCCCAAACATGTGAACTGGTTTGTTAGGAATAACATATCGTTTTACAGTTAATAGGATTTGTGTGGTGAGGTCAAACCTATAATTTAAAAATGCTTTTACAATTCCTCCTACTGCATAGATTCCAAAATCTAATTTGCTCATTTCAATTGTGCTTTCTTTCAACAAATCAAAATGCGTTCCTCCGTGTAACGGTCCAAACCAATAGCAATCCTGCCGAGACCTCCTTGAAATATTATCTTTTGCCCTCTCAATGGTTGTATTAACTTTTTCTTTTGCGATTTCGTAATTATCTTCTAATTGTACTGGAATATCTAATATTACAGGGAAGTCTGAACCGATATCTTCTTGAAATCTTTCTATGGTGGTAGCATCAAGATCAAAAGAGTCTTTGTTATACATA
>Ga0114922_10001231_pt1 | contig 24464 bp, 12 predicted proteins | sample AartaG_FD_100975 | JGI IMG/M metagenome (GOLD analysis project Ga0114922, IMG submission 100975) | Deep subsurface microbial communities from Aarhus Bay to uncover new lineages of life (NeLLi) - Aarhus_00045 metaG | ecosystem: Environmental > Aquatic > Marine > Oceanic > Sediment | place... | reverse complement strand
TCCGGAACCGTTCACTGTATTTTCCATTACCTGATCTTCTGCCTGGCTGGAAGCTGTGACAGTTATTCTCTCGCCGGCAATAGGATAAGCAAATAGCTCAGCCGTAAAACTCCACACATCGCCCTTAAAGATAGTGGAGTCTGGCGGCGCATTGACTTCATCAATGCGCCAATAGTAGGTCTGGCCGAAATCGAGAAGACCGAGCGGTTCATAAGTTGTAGCACTTTGACCTTGACCGGCCAGCACACCCAGCGGATTGGTTCTGTCGGCGTCGTTGACATCGTTGAAAACCGTGCCGAAATATACATCGTGTTTGTTGGCGTACAATCCCGGCTTCCAGCTAAGGACCACATCCCGGAGCACATCTGACGCGCAATCCTCGGGGTTTGGATTTGACGCTGTGGATGGCAAAGCAAGGTACATCAGCTCAACGACTTGCTCAGGGGTGAGCGTTACATCGAATATGGCCACATCATCCATTTGACCGATGAAATCGCTAATTAGAAGAGGACGGTCGTCCGCACGGTATTGATTGCCGGAACAATCAAAACCGATTCTCACCCAATCATCTGCATTATCTCCACGACCGCCATAATAGTCAAAAATGGGCGCTCCATCATCCAGCACACCGTCCATATATATGTGTTGTTCAACTGTGTTGTTGTCCCAGGTCACACATACGTGGTGCCACATGCCGTCATCAACGGGATTTAGCCCCCAGATTTCTCCAGCTTGATTACCATAAAAATGAACTGCGCCAGCCGTAGGGGTTCCCCGTTCAGTACCGTCCCCAATGTAAAACTGCTTCTCATGGAAATCCCAAGACCTGTCCCCGTTGCTTTTTCCTAAGATGGGCATTCTCTGCTCTCTGGTCTTTATCCAGGCAGCAACCGAAAAGTCAGCGCCACCCAGTTCGGTAATCCAGGCGTTGGTCTCCACGTAACCATCGCCCGTACCAAATTTCAGGACCGAGCCGCGCTCCTCATCTTCCACAAAGGCCACATCACCCACCAGGGTTCCCGTATAACCGCCGGTACCTATGTCAGCGGTCGTCTCTCCACTGCCCTCCTCAAAACGCCAAAAACTCACCGGCTCTGGTAGCTGCGCCTGGGTAACAGTACACCACGCCAGGCATACTACGGTTACCAAAACAAAGGAAATTAAAGAATTCGTGTTCTTACACATAATATTCCTCCTTCAAAAAGCTAAAAAACTTGCTTTGACTACATATCAAAACATTCATTGCTTCAACAGACTGCAAAAGACTAAGAACCACAAATTGAATTCCTTAAGCCATTGGCGCTACCTCTTGCTGCCGTCAGGCAATATTGTTTTGCCGGTAGGCAATATCCGTTTCTTGGCATACGCCAAATCAGGATTGCCCGGCTGGTTAGCTTTGTCCCAACCTCCTTCAAACGGATCATTAAAGTATATCATAGATTCCCTATTCCACTTGTGCATTTCGGCATGACCGTCTGCAAAACCCTGGGTGGACTGGTTATTGTGCCAAGTCGGCATTGGAGAGGTCCAAGTCCAGGCATCAGGACTCCCATCCAAAACGAAGCAGCCCATACCCCAACCACGATCGTCATAGTCTTCAAGAAATACGAATTTAAGACCCGGCTGCTTTATGGATGTAATTTTTCTGACTATCTCGCCAATATGCCAGTCTTCGGGAGCATTATTCCACCAGTTGTCTCCATAATGGCCGTTCATCTGCCAGGTTATAGCGTAGCTGCGAAAAGCAGTATGGTGTACACCAACCTTGCGTATTTTCCTTCGATCGCCCGGGCAGTGATATGCGTCAATATCTTCGATATAGGGCCATAAAAGGCCATGCATAATTCCTCTGACCTTCATCTCATAAGTCAAATCTTCGGGCGGACCGGGTATCATATCACCATTTTCGTACATCGGGGCTTTCACCCATGCTATCTTTTCGCAGTCGGTATAAGGCCAGGTATTATCGCCAACTAAATAGCCGTCATTCTCATCGGCGTACATCACCCAGGCCAGCGACAGAGTGTGCTGATTCGATAGACATGCCGACGCGGTGGCCTGTTGCCGGGCTATCTGCAACGCCGGGATCAAAAGCCCCAGCAACAATGCAATAAGCGATATTACCACCAGTAACTCAATAAGCGTAAAACCGAAGACTTTTCTTGAATTCCCAAACATCTTTGAATGCTTCCGTTAAATAAAGCTTACGAGCCATAGTCATAGAAGTATTACCGGTAAATCCTACTATAGTATTTATACACGGTGAGTGTCTCTTTGTCAACAAATTTTATTTCGGGATAGTATGCAAGTTTTCAACGTATTAAGATTCAATCGGCCTTAACATAAAATTGTAAAAGTTCAGTTTAAACTGAATGCTAACACGATAAGCCTCGCTAAACCGAAAAATGATTGGATTATACACAAGAGCAGTTATAAGAAAAGTTCTATACAGCAGGCATTTGTTCCTTCCAGGCATCGAAAACGGCCCGGATATTTTCGGCAGGATCCATTTTTCCCCATTCGCACTGGGCAATCAAGCCGCCCCTGCCGCTGTCAAGCGTACGGTGTACCCGTAAAACAGCTTCACGAACATCTTCAGTACTTCCGAAGGGCAGGATATACTGGCGGTCTATCTCACCCCAGAATGTAATTTTGCCTTTGTATTGTGCCAACACATCAAGATCCATGGTAAACAACTGTGAATTGACGGCATCGATGCCAACCTCCACAAAATCACCGTATATAGCCTCGGTCCAGCCATCTGTGTGAAAGAACGCGTATTTGCGTGCGGCGTGAATGATATCACAGTATTCCTTATAAAGTGGTTTGAAGATTTCCCGCCAGGTTTGGGGATTGATAAGGAGCGTTTTCTTAGTGCCCCAATCGTCCATAAAAAATATACCATCGACGTCCGATTTGGACCAACTGGTTATGTCTTCGAGATAAAACTCATGTACCATTTCGAGTAGTTTGCGAAATTCGGCCGTGCCGTAGCCAATATCCAGGTAGAGCTTTTCCGAGCCGCATAGGAACTGCAGTCGTTCAAATGGCCGGGCCGTAACATCAGAGAGCATAAATTTATCACTCTTGTGGCAACTCTTATTGACATGGGACAAGTCGCGTTTACGAACCATGTCCCAGGGAGGCTGAAAACTATCCAACCCGGACCAATCGGCCAAGACCGGCTCCTTAACCTCACCAATTACCCCCGGTTCCCCGATATACCAGACACTGCCCCATTCATCTTTGTATTGACCTGCCTGGCGCGTTGCTTCCACGGCTTTTTCATTCCAGCCGGGACTGATTTGCGAAGCTCCAATGTCCATGGTGTATTCTTCCAACAGGGCGTCGTATTCATCCTTGCGAAACAAGGTAACATAAGGCAGTGCCCAGAGGTCAAAGGGAGGCCGATCGGGATTGGAAAACGTTAGACAGGCCTTTACTCTTTCACGTCCAGTCACTGACATAATCATATTCTCCTTAAAATTGGGATGTTTATATTTCTTGTTCAGCCAGACAATCTACTCCATTGTCGCCAGTATATTAAGTTTGCCTTGAACAGTTACGATTATTCTCCATCATATCTTGTTTAACCGACCATCAAACCGGTACGTTTTATCTTTTTTCGTCTCAAGACTAATAACCTTTTCACCATATACACTTCACTGAAAAACTCCTGCTTGCCACAAGTCCAATAATAGAAAGGTTTCGTCTCAACTTCAACAATTTTTCAGTATTAGTACTCTAAGAGTCTGTATCGATACTGCTGATCGATATCTGCAGGGCTTCAGTGGACCGGCAGTGTAAACAGAGTATAATATCGGCGCCCGTCAGCTGAGGCAGGTGACCGACGCGATAATCCCGGCCCGGTTTTAATGGCTTGCCATTGCAGGTAACTTTGGGACTTTGGTCGCCCCAGCTCTTGATGTAGAAGGCCGGGTTGTGGGCAGGTGATTCGTTGCTGGCCTGAAGGGTAAATTCCAACTTAGCCTGTATTTCGGACCGGGTGAAGTCGTAATTCCGCTGGGTGCGATCGTAGCCATGGCTGATAAAGCCTTGGCCCTTGAGCTTAATCTTGGGAGGGTAGACCCAGGACTTGGCCAATCCGGTGAGGCTGTTGGGGTCCTGGTCCGTGGTGCCGTACATCCAGGCCCACACGTAGGTGTTGTCCTTTTCTTTACGCGGACGCGGACTGGCCCAGGCCAAGGAGAATGAGGAGACACGATCCGCAGCCTGGCAGTAACGTCCGTCCGAAGGGATCTGCGCGACCGGCCAGTGGTTCCACCATGGAAAGTGGGAGACGTCCTTGCGGTGCTCGTGTGCGAAACAACTGAAGTTACAGTCCATATCAAAGATCTGGAATGGTTTGGTTCGGGACTTGAGATTCACGACCATGATGTTGGGTTTTTCACCCGGGTCGTCACCAAAATGAATGTACCCGCCGGTTTCCCAGCGTTTGTTTTTGCGGAACACCGGTGAACGCTCGGCCCAGGTGTAGGTGTGCTGTTTGCCCTTATGATTTACCAGGGTCATTGCGCTCAGATCGATAACGTCTTCCGGGCGTTGACCGGGGTGACACAGAACGATGACTTCTTCGGGCCAGATGGAGGTGCCGCGAGTGTGTTGTATAACCTTGCGTATGCCGGTGCCATCCGGGTAGAAGGTGTAGTATTCGTCGATCCAGTCTTCCCAGCCGGTGACTTCATCGACCTGGGAGAAGTTTTTATTCGCACTGGTGGGGAGGTTGCGCCAGTGGACGACCACGCGAGCATCGGTGTTTTCGATGATGCGTACATGGGAGTAACGGCAGTGCGGATCGAGCATGTGTTCGATACAACCGTCGCGATTGTTGAAGTTCTCGGCGCCCTGGTCGGCCATCCACAAGCCGTTGGGCATAACCCAGGCCGGGGAGTAACGCAAGCCCCGCCAAAACACGACTCGCACCTCGGAATCATCAAAACGCACGACCACATCCGGGTCGGAGGTAACCGGCCAGAGAGCATCCCAGCCCTCTTCGTACTGGAGTCGGCAGTAAACGGCTCCGAATTTGCCCGGGCCTTTGGGGCCGGACGGCATTCTCCGGGCCGGGAGCGGGGTACTAGGGACCGGCTTATCAGTTCGGCAGGCCATAGCGATCTGCTCCGGGGACAAAGTCCGGTCATAGAGCTTTACCTCATCCAGCAAACCGTCCAACGAATAAAACGACGGCAGAGTGGCAAACGGCCGGACCGGATATGCGGCTTTGCGCTTAACATGATTCATACCGATACGCAGTTCCTGATCCGCTGCGGCGGTAAATTCGCCACGCAGCGGGATACTCTTGACCTTTTTACCGTTCAAGTAGAGTGTGACGCCAGCTTGAGGATCGTAGGTCGCGGCGACATGCGCCCAGGTGCGAAGGTCGAGGGCAAAATCATCGCTGGAGCACACATGCCACCTGGCGTCAATGCTCAAGTGCAAGGCGAACTGGCCGCGAGGGCTGATGCCGAAGTAGTATCCGGACTGAGATTGATTCGAGTCGATGGTCGCCGGCCAGCAGATGTCCTCTCGCGGTGCGTCAATGCAGTTGGTTTTTTCCTGGGCGACGATGGGGGCCCAGTTCCAGGGATAGGCGCCTAAGGCCACCCATGCCTCTGTAGTGAAGCCCTTGGTGAAGCGCGGGGCGTGTTCGGCTTTTCGAATCAGTCGAGTGCTGTAACCGTCCAGCTTGAGTGCCCAACCGACCACGCCGGGAACCTGAGTCCAATTGCCCTGGATCATGTCTATCTGTGCATCGGCTTTCTCGGTAGTCCTGGTTTCCGATAGTTTTTCGAATGTCCACGAGACCGACGGCTTCTGAGCCATGCACATGGTGCTACCAAATCCAATCAAAACCATTAAACATAAACTCATAATCATTGTCTTCATGGTGTGACTCCTTGAAATAAAGACCAAGTATTTTTATGTTTATGTAACACTTTAACGGCTTGAAACAGCCAACACATTCTTTTTATCTACGTGTTACATATTTACCATTATTTTTGCCATTTTGCAAACAAGGATTCGTGGGGGATTTCGTGCGGCAACCACTATCTGGGAGAACAGCAATTGCCGACGCTAATCCTCGGGTAATTCAGGAATACACGGAGTGTCATCAGGAGCGTTAAGAAGTATCGCGAAGTCAGCCGCCTCAGACAAATGCACGCGGAGCAAGGAAGATACATCTATGGAGATGGGGACAGTAAGTACTCGATCCTTTGACCGGTTATAGTCGCCGCTTTGTCCGGTTTTTTGCTCAGCAAAAACATGCCCGATAGATCCCTCCTATTACCGTTGTACTTCGCGTGCCCATTCTTCGTGCAGTTTCGTCAGGCGCCGGACAATATCAGGATGACCCTTGGAATGGTTTTTGAACTCCGGCTGCTCGTCAGCGAGATTTCCGAGAAAGACCTTCGCAATGCTTCGCCGGGGTTCCGGATGACCCTGCCATTTATCGGTTGAGTCGCTGCCGTTGAAAATCAATTTCCAGTTGCCTTCTCGAACGGCCCAACTGTTCTGCCATTGCCAGTGCATAACCTTATGGTGGCTGGGAACACTGCGTGATTTTATGATTGGTATCAGACTCTTGCCGTCAAGTTTGCTATCGGGCGCCAGCAGACGGCACAGGTCAAGGATGGTCGGGTAAAAATCCGCCAGGGTTATCGCCTGGTCACGGACAATATTGCGCGGCAACTTGGCCGGGTAGCTGATAATCGCCGGCACGCGAATGCCGCCCTCGAAAAAGCTGCCCTTGGCCCCGCGCCACTTTCCGGTGTTTCCGCCCCCGCCATGGGCACCGTAGTCATGACCTTTTGCCAATCCACTGGTGTGGTTCTCGACACTGATCCTGGCACTCTCGGAAGAATGGCCATTGTCACTAGCGAATATGATTATCGTGTCTCGCCGCAGACCCAGCTCATCCAGTTTTTTCAATACTTTCCCCATTCGGTCGTCGGTAGTAGAGATCATTTTGGCGTAAGAGCGGCGCGGCATGGGCATATTCGCATACATTTGGTCGAACTGCTTATCCGCCTGCTCCGGGTAGTGGGGGACATTGAAGGCCACACATAAGAAAAATGGCTCGGACCTGTTCTCCTCGATAAATCGCTCCGCCTCGGCCACCACCAGGTCCGGGAAGTACTTGCCGTTTTCAAAAACTTCCTCCGTGCCCCGATATAGGTCATGGTAACCTTTACCATGAAGAAAATAGTGATTGTAATTGTCAATGAAACCATCGCGCAGGCCAAAAAACTCGTCGAAACCCTGTTTAGTTGGGCCGTACTCGAAATGGGCCCCGAGATGCCATTTACCGAACAGTGCCGTCTTATAGCCCCCGGCCTTTAGAGCTTCAGCCAACGTCAACTCTTCCAGGTGCATATTCACGCCCTGTTTGGCCTTGGCGTCCCCCTGCACCCAGGTATTAACCCCGCCCCGCTGCGGATGCCTGCCCGTCAACAGCAGAGCCCGCGAAGGGCAGCATACCGTATGAGCATACGCCTGCGTGAACCGGACGCCGGTCTGGGCCAGAGAATCCATATTGGGAGTATGCAGGTCTTTTGAGCCGTAACAGTTTACATCCAACGTGCCCTGGTCGTCGGTATAAAAGATAAGCACATTTGGCCGCCTCTTTATCGCCCGGCCCTGCCCCGCCAACCCTTCACATCCCCCTGTCAACAGCACCGCCACCATGCCCACCTTTTTAAGAAAGCTTCTGCGATCCATATCAACACCTGTTTGTAAATTGTAACCGTTCAGGCCCCAAGGGCCTGATTTTCCAGTTTGGCTGGGTAACACAACCAGCCACAAAACAACAATTTATAAGCAGTATGCCCATTTTTATACTCTTGGCAAGGATATTTTTGGAGTGGAGAGCCACGATTGCCCGATATGCCGTTCAAGACTTTCCCCGAATTATAAACTCTCTACTATTTTCTATCACTCTGTCAGCCTGTTCGGAATTGAACGTGTACATTTCCTGATGAACGACCTTGCCTTTTGAAACGGCATAAATATTTGGAATAGTCTCAAGAACATCATTCCTTCTTGACCAGTGAAACATAGCCTTCTTGACACTTATATTAAGATTTAATCGATGGACCGAGCCATAATCACTCTGAAGTTTCCTTTTGTAGTTCTGCAAATCCAAAGTTGAAATACTCTCTACCTTGTAACCTTGTCCAAGGAAGAACTTAGTCTGCCCAGGCTGTCGATATTATATGAGATGAAATCGAAACGTTCATTGAATGCTTTTACAATTTTTTGGCTACTGTATAATACCTTTATATATAAGAGTTTATGGAGTTATGGATTTTCTGGAAATAGGTAGATAAGGGGATTTTGGGTTGTAGTCGCCGACGGACGTAAATTGGGCCAATTTGTGGGTGCCATGTCACCCGTCCACAACTTCTGTTTGCGGTAGTTTTGCTCGCCACCGTTCGGCTTTTTCCGGCTTGCTCCAGGCTTTATAAAGGTCGATTAGGTTGTCTATGACGTGACGTTGACATTCTTTCACATGGCAGAATATTGTGACACTCCTCAATCGAAAGAGAGGAGAAACAGGGAAAACAAAGCATGCCTAAATGAAAAAGCTATATTACGTCTACTCGACCATTGAAATGGAGAAGATATGTAGATAAAATGACATACTGCAGTATACAGGAGCAATGATCGAGAAGGCAAATAGAAAATGTCGGATAGAAACAAAAAGGGAGGCCATGTAATGGAAGCGAAGAGCAATAGAATTGGTCAATCTTTGCTGAGAGTGTTAACAGCAGGATTATTAGTATTTGTATTTTCAAATTATGCGGTTGATCAGGTGTGTGCACAGCACACAAAAGGAAATCGTTTCGAAGCCTTTGGTCCCACCGAACCAATGAGATTGGACCCAGCGAAATATGGAGAGAGAAAGAAGGCTACAGTAGGAGTAACCTTCGACTTATTGCCAACCAGTATGGCGTTCCACCTGCCGTCGTTCCCATGTATGGTTACAGAGAATAACATTCGGTACTCCAATTTTTGGGCAGAGACTTATGAGCCAAGGATAGGTGGCGGCTCGTTTGAGACGTCAATGGATGAGAATTATAGGTATGCTCGGATGTGGATTCAGAGCCAGAATGATGCACGCATTGTTGTGCGAGTTCGAGGAGCATTATGTGACAGTAGAGAGAATATTGCGCATACCGATATTCCAAGTGGATCGCCGTATGGTAAAGGTGACTGGGTTGACGAGTGGTACACGATCTATCCCGATGGAGTACATGTACGGCACGTAAAAATCTATACAGGTCTCGCATCTCGCAGCCGACCGTTCGGATTCGACCGTGAACCGCCTGCTGTTGTGCATGAATTCATGGAAGCGGCTGTTTTGGGGGCTCCAGGACATCTACCTGTTGAAGATATCGAAATCGGAGCGCTAACACTCATCAAGATGGTTGGTGGACACTCAGAAACTAAAATCCTAGGCGGGAAAAGTAAAACCGTCTATTTCAAACCCTATCCCGATGACTTTGGTGAGTTCAGAGATGCTAATATTATGTTGGTTAACCTCAAGTCACGATTCAAACCGTTCACGATTGCACTGCCGTATGGAGTCAGGATACAGCCCTATATGCCTGAGGATGATTTACCCTATATTTTCCAGACCTGGGGTGATCCTCATGACGAAGGCTATGCAACAGCATTTGGTCACATCCTAAACTTCTGGCATTACCGGCGAACCGAAAATACGCTCGAGCAGATTTACCTATCAGGCATGACCGATGCGATGAACCCGGCCAAGGAACTTGTACCGCTTGCCTGGTCTTGGATTGTCCCGCCCAAGCTCAGAATGGAAGGCCTGAAATCCAGTTATCAAGAAATAACATACTATCCAGCACAAAAAGCGTATGTTATATCCTGCCACGACGTCAAACCATCGGAGCTTGAATTCGAACTGGAGCCGGACGAAGACTATTATGACATTAAACAAACCATCGTTAATCCGGTCATTGTCGTCAAAGATTGGGGAAAGGCATCGGTTGCCTTGGAGATTGACGACAAGTCGGTAAAGCAAGGACAAAACTTTCGGATCGGATACGAAACGACCAAAGAAGGCACGGACTTAGTTCTATGGTTGAAGCTGAAAACGACAAAATCGATATGGTTAACACTCAGGAAGTGATCCATGAACAAGAAACTCTAGCTTGAATGACTCGTCAATCCTCATTTTTTGTCACTAGCCACCTATGAAAAGCTCAAAGTCAAATAGTAAATTCTTTGTTGCCACAAAAATTTTCTTTGAGGCATCTATGTCACAAGGTATTAGCCAAAGTCACTCACTAATTGGCAACGTTCATTGAAAACGATGGCATTTTCTGATGTTTTTGTAACGCCTTTTTCAAGAAAGGTTTATGAAGATGGCAATCTTCATAAATGGGCATCGTCCTGTCTCCTAAAAATAGTGATTTTTTTGATAGATAACCGCGATTTAGTTGTATTCAAGGTTGTAGTTTTCCAAAGAGGTATAGGCCATATATTTGCATCTCCGTATCATCCGCAGACCAATGGTAAAATTGAACGGTATCAACGCTCAATGAGAGAGCAGATATTTTTGCATGTTTGGAAGCTGCCTGAAGAACTCAAAAGGAAATAGCCAAGTTTGTCAGTTGGTATAATAATTAGCGATACCATGAGGCTATCGGCAATGTCACACCTGATGATGTTTACTTTGGCAGGCGGGAAGAAATAGCGAAAAAGCGAAAACAGTTGAAAGCAAAAACAACTCTTGAAAGGAAAAGAATTAACTGTAAAATCATTGAAACCGGAGTTGAGGTCGTCTCCTAATATAAACCCGGATTTCCCAAATAGTGCGTGACAGATGAGCTGTGATTTGATAGCATAGGGCCTATGGAGACCACTCAAGCCAGTTTCAGCCATCTTTTATGGGAGAACCTTATGGGTGAAGCACGCAAGGACGCTCTTAGGCTCGCTTTTGACCGCAAATTGAAGCTCGAATTTCATGGAACTAAGGTGACAAGTGATGCTGGTTTGCTTGCTTATCGGGAGCTTGATGAGACACTCTGCCTGACCGCCGCGATTGATTCAGAGCTGCGTGACATCCGAACGGGCAAGAACACGCAACACGGGCTTGCCGCTTTGCTCAGACAGTCCATATACAGCAGGCTTGCTGGCTATGATGACACGAACGACGCCGAACGTTTGGCTGTCGATCCTGCCATGCGTCATGTTGCCGGTGGCAGAGCCGTAGAACGTTCGGCTGCCTCTACCAGTGTCATGAGCAGATTCGAGACGGAGATACTGACTCAACCGAAGAATCTGGAGTTCTTAATGAATCTGCCCGGAGTATGGGTTGACAGAGTGCACCGGCGAAAGCCACTAATGAAGCATATCATTCTCGATATGGACAGTTCAGTCAGTCCGACCTATGGCAATCAGGAAGGCTCTGCCTACAACGGTTACTTCGAGTGCACATGCTATCACCCCCTGTTCTGCTTCAATCAGTACGGTGACATGGAGCGAGCCCTGCTTCGCAATGGCAATGTTCATAGTGCGGATGACTGGCAGAGTGTTCTGGAGCCGGTCATTGCCCGTTATCGAGGCTACGAGATCCTGCGGTTCTTCCGTGGAGACGCTGGGTTTGCTGATCCTCATGTGTATCGCTGTCTCGAAGCCGAGGGGTATTTCTATGCCATTCGGCTCAAGGCCAATGCCATTCTGTATGAGAAGATCGAGCATCTGTTGACCCGGCCCGTAGGGCGTCCGCCAAAGAAGCCGATTGTCCTGTACCATAGCTTTCGGTATCAGGCGGCCAGTTGGAAGATCGCTCGAAGGGTGGTCGCGAAAGTCGAATGGCATGCAGGTGAACTGTTTCCGAGAGTCGGCTTCATTGTGACGAATCTTCGGTGGAAATCCAGTAACGTAGTGAGGTTCTACAACAAACGAGGCACTGCCGAACAGTGGATCAAAGAGGGCAAATATGCATTGAAGTGGACCCGGTTGTCCTGTCAAGACTTCGTTGATAACCAAGTCCGCCTTCAATTGTTTGCCTTGGCTTACAATCTCGGCAATTTCTTAAGGCGGTTGGCGTTGCCCAAGTCAGTCAAGAAATGGTCGCTGACGACGCTGCGTGAGAAGCTGATCAAGATCGGAGCCAAGGTGGTCAGGCATTCGCGCTATGTGGTCTTCCAGATGGCCGAAGTGGTTGTGCCTAAGGCACTTTTCTCTAAGATCCTTGACCGAATTGGACGATTGAGAGCCAGCCCAGGACTTGTGGGGGCAGGATGACCGGCAATGGAGCTAAAATCTGGACAGGTGATGAGAAATTGCTGGTCGAGGTGTGTCGAAAAAGTGCCAAAATGTTGCATTTTCAGCGAATTTGTGTATCTTGGGGCCTTTCTGGCACGTGTTGATGGCCAGACGCGTTGAAATTGAGGTCCCGCTTGTGGCATTATGACCTTGCGGTGTACAGGAGTACCGTGTATGAAGTCAAATGGGAAATGTCGGTTAGCAGTATTGCACGTGCCCGGGGCATGGAACAGGTCTTGATGGACTTGATCGATGATAACCCTGTGTACCTGGCAATAATGGATGCGAGGTTTGAATTTTGTTATGAGCAGCACAAGCGGATGCTCGAAGCAGCTGACGGATTGATCGATTTTGCTCACATTGGAGAAAATTACGGAACACAAAAAGGCTTGATGATCAGCAAGGATATCTTAGAAAAGCATTTTGCCGCAAAGTATAAAAAATATGCCGACATGGTACACGGCTATGGCGTCAAGGTCATGCAGCATATTTGTGGTTGCTGTTATGAACTGCTGCCGCGGCTGATAGAGTTGGGTCTTGACGTTTATGATGTTGTTCAGCCAACCACGCCTGGGATGGATATTGCCAACCTCAAAAAGCAGTTTGGTGACAAGCTGGTATTTTGCGGGTCAATGTGCGTTCAGACAACCCTGGCATGGGACAAGCCTGAAGATGTCGAACGAGAAGTTAAACGCCGCCTGGAACTGTTTCCTGAGGGCGGGCTTTTCCTGGGGCCAACCCATGCCATACAGGTAGGCTCTCCGCTGGAAAATATTCTTGCGTTCTACAGAGCAGCAGGCAGACTTACTGAGAACATAGACGATTCGATCCTGAGCATCCAGCAAGACGGAGGCGATGTAGACAAGATCAACATGTCGAAACTGTTTTAATAAGAATTGGCCCAGCAGTGGACGAATCTGGCAGGCAATACTGAATATGAAGATGTAAAGGAAAACTTGCGTAAGGAATTATTGTCAATACTGTATTAAGGTGCAAATGTACGATTGGAGTGTAAAAGTGAAAAAGATTATATTTTTTTTGTTGGCTATTATATTAACCGGTAGCGGTTGTGCGTCGAAAACACGAGAATTGAAGCTTGCCTCTGGGTTTATGGATCCAGGTAATGAGGCTCGACCGAGAGCTTATTGGAACTGGCTAAATGGCGATGTGACGCTTGATGGTTTGACGCGTGATCTCGAAGAAGCCAAAGATAAGGGGCTTGGGGGGCTTGAAATGTGGGATACCGAGGCGATGAGGAATCCCGGTGGTTTTGTGCCTGCGGGACCTCCGTTCATGGGGCCTGAATCGGTCACTGCAATGCATCATTCGATGAAAGAAGCCAAACGCCTGGGTCTGGACCTGGGGTTGATCACATCCAGCGGCTGGAATGCCGGCGGTCCGTGGGTACCTCCGGCAATGGCGAGCAAGAACCTGTTCTATTCGAGCGTTGTTGTCAGCGGCCCCGGTCAGATCACCCAGAAGCTTGACTTCCCGAAAGTACCACGTAATTGTCCAAAACGAGCAGATGGATTGCCGAAGTGGTACATGGAAGTAGCTGTGCTTGCCTGGCCTGACTCAAAGGATAAAGTTATAGCCGATCTTTCAAAAGTGGTCGATCTTACCGGCAAGTTCAAGGATGGTGTATTGACCTGGACCGTTCCTGAAGGTAAGTGGCAGGTTGTTCGGTATGTCTGTAGTAATAACGGTCAGCAGTTGATCGCGGCGAGTCCGAATTCCAAAGGACCGTTCATTGATTTTCTTGATCCGGAAGCTACGCGTTTTCACTTTAGGTACATCATTGACAAACTCGGATTAAAAAAAGGCGGCGATCCTTCTCCATTGAAGTATCTTTCGGTTGACAGTATGGAACTGCACAAAGGTACTCAATGGACACAGAAATTTCCTGACTGGTTTAAGAAATATCATGGTTATGACCCTGTTGAGTGGCTGCCGGTTTTGTCGGGTTGGGCGGTCAAAGATAAGGATACCAGTGAGCGGTTTGTTTATGACTACAAAAAGACGGTAAGTGATCTTCTGATCTTCAGCCATTATACAACAGGGAGCGAAGTTTGTGCTGAATATGGCCTTGAACTTTCAGGTGAAGCAGGAGGCCCCGGCCCGCCTATTTGGAATACCTGTCCGGTCGACGCTCTCAAAGCGCTGGGTAATGTATCGATACCTCGGGGTGAATTCTGGCTCAAGAATCGGAATAATATTTTTCTGGTCAAAGAGATCGCCTCCGCGGCACACATCTATGGCAAACCGTATGTCGATGCAGAATCATGGACAACCTGGCGCCGCTGGAAAGACAGCCCATTCGTTCGTAAGCAGATCGTAGACAGGGCATTTTGTGAGGGCCTCAACCGCATAACCTATCACGGTTATTCACATTCACCCACAGAAGTTGTTTATCCCGGCCGAACCTATCACGCAGGCGTGGATATGAATCCACAGGTTGTCTGGTGGTCAAAGGCCCGGCCGTTCATGGATTATCTGGGGCGCTGCTGTTATATGCTCCAGCAGGGTAAGTTTGTTGCTGACGTTGCCTATTACTATGGCGATAAGGCACCAAATTTCTGGCCGTTATTTCATGATGTCCCAGAAAAACCTCTTCTTGACGGTTTGGGCGCAGGATACGATTATGATGTTGTCAATACCGATGTTATTGTCAATCGTATGTCGGTTAAAGATGGACGAATAGTCTTTCCTGACGGCATGTCTTATCGAGTTCTTGTACTGCCGGATCAGCGTGATATGCAGCTTGAAGTATTGGAAAAACTGGAAAAGCTGGTCTTAGAGGGTGCGACGATCATCGGGCCTAAGCCGTTGGATGTTCCCGGTATGGCCGATTATGAATCCAGGGGCGTAAAACTGCATAAATTGGCGGACAAAATGTGGGGGGCATGTGATGGGACTACGGTTAAACATAACAGCTACGGTAAGGGTAAGATCGTGTGGGGTTTGACCCCGAAACAATGGCTTGGCAAGGAATCTGTCGGGCCGGACTTTTCCTGTCCGACTGAAGAACATGCGGAGAATCTTGATTATATTCACCGGCAGGCAGAAGATACAGACTTCTATTTTGTAAGAAACAAATCATTGCAGCCGGTTAACGCCGATTGTCAGTTCCGTGTAAAAGACAAAACACCGCAATTTTGGGATCCGGCTGACGGCAGTATTAAACCGGCATTCTTTTATAATAGGGATGATGGCCAAACCAGTGTACGGCTTGAGCTTGCGCCTGGCGGGTCGGTGTTTGTTGTGTTTGGCGAAAAGGACCTGTCGGAGACGACTGATACTTCCGTATTTCAGTCTTTCAAGAATGGTCAGTACACTTTGACGGCAAACAGTGGTCAAAAGAAACAGGTTAAGGTTGATAGTTTACCTGCGCCGCGGATCGTTGAAGGCGAGTGGACGGTTGACTTTGATCCGAAGTGGGGAGCTCCTCCGCAGATCAAAATGTCAAAGCTTATTTCATGGACCGACCATGAAAATGAAGGCGTAAAATACTACTCAGGTGCCGGTTTCTATACGAAGACGCTGGATGTACCTGCCGATTGGCTTGCTAGCGGGCGAAGGATTCATTTGGATTTGGGTGATGTTCGCGAACTTGCCGAAGTGTTTGTTAACGGTAAATCAGCTGGGGTGTTTTGGAAGGCTCCGTTTAGAGCTGATATCACTTCGCTAGTCAAACCAGGCGCCAATGGATTGAAGATTGAGGTCATGAATATGTGGATCAACCGCCTGGCCGGCGACCAGAAACTCCCTCCAGAAAAGAAATTCACTCGCACCAACATAACGTTACCCTGGCGTATCCAGCCGGCCGGGCTTTTAGGACCAGTCCGGCTGATACCATCGGTAGATATCAAGATAGATATTGAAGGCAAGTGATACGGATTTTAACCGTCTTTGGGTTTGCTGGGGCCTGTTCAATTGATAACTATTGGTAAAAAGGAATTGTCGACTTAGAGAAGGTCAGCAAGCTGCATGATGGCAAATCATTTCTTTATTGGTGGGACATCTCACCAGGATTTTTAGGAAAGATGGATAAGTACGAAGCAATTGAGTTTGTCAAAAGGGATACTGATGAGCGTGAGCGTTGCTATATCCCGATACCTGCTTTGAAGGGATATTTGACTAAAGAACGATAAAGGTAAATTTGTCTCATTTTTGCTGAAGACGTACAGTAGAACATAAGGAGAAACATGATGAGAAAACAGAGCTGGATCAGAGCCGGGCTTGCAGTCATAGCATCTACGGTTCTTCTCAATGTGTCTGATGTGTGGGCTGGCAGCGTGCCCGACCTGACCAAAGGCAAAACCACAGGCGTTAACCGCGAAGAGACCTGGAATCTTGGCCCAACAGGAATGCGAGGCTGGATCCATACGAAGCCCGCAAGCTTTCTGGATAGTGCACAAGGTCGCATAACAGACGCCAGCCGTCAGATCCTGGTGACAGATATCGGCATCAACTCACCGGCAGTTGGTGTGATGAAGGTCAATGATGTTATCCTGGGAGTGAATGGCACACTCTTCGGCCGCGATGCCCGCAGGTGTTTTGGTGAGGCCATTACTGAAGCAGAGAAGGCGGAGAACAAAGGCATTTTGAAGCTGAAGATCTGGCGTGCCGGCAAGAAGCTGGACGTTAAGCTGAAGTTGAAGGTTATGGGCACCTATAGCGAAACCGCTCCTTACGGCTGTCCTAAATCGAAACGAATACTGGCCGCTGCCTGCAAGGTTCTTGAGAATGAGCCGATCCAGGGTCAATTTGGTCCAATCACTGCCCTCGCCCTGATGGCGACTGGCAACCCGCGGTACCTGCTAAAAGTCAAGGCGTACGCCCGATCGATCAACCCCGGTGATCTGGAAAAAGCTTTCGGCATGTTCACATGGCCGTGGGCTTACAATAATATCTTTCTTTGCGAATACTATTTGCTGACGGGCGATCAAGCAGTGTTGCCTGCAATCAGGAAATACACGATCCATCTTGCCAGGCGTCAGGGCATGTACGGCACCTTTGGACACGGTGGTTCTGACCTGACCCCCGATGGCAAGCTGCATGGCAGCATCCCACCTTACGGCGCTCTCAATCAGGCAGGTCTGGCCGCGAACCTTGCCATCGTTCTCGGCAAGACGTGTGGCATCAAGGATCCGGAGATAGACCCTGCAATTCAGCGATGTGCAGGCTTTTTCGGTTACTATGCCAGCAAAGGGTCGATTCCATACGGTGAACACCTGCCCTGGATTGTGCACGGTTCTAATGGCAAGACTGCTTTGGCTGCTGTGTTGTTCGGCGTAATGGGAGGCCATGACAAGGTGGCAAATACATTTGCCAAGATGTCGACGGCTGGATATCCCAATCGCCAATATGGTCATACCGGACAGGGTTTCAGTTATGTCTGGGGTGTTCCGGGAGCCAATGTCGGCGGCCCCAGGGCAGCAGCAGCCTTTTTCAAGCAGTCAGCCTGGCACCTGGATCTGACCAGGCGCTGTGACGGTGCCTTTACCTACGATGGTTCAGAACAGCATGGTCCCGGCAAGAAGCAGGGAGTTGATAATACCTACTATGGAAATGCAACTTACTATGGTCTCAGCCCCACAGCCACGCATGTACTGACCTATGCCTTGCCACTAAGAAGACTACTTATTACTGGAAAGGGTGCTAACAAAAACATTTGGCTGACTGAGAAAGAGGTTTCAGAAGCTGTGGCCTCGGGCCGCATGGACCTGGATCGCAGCAAAATGAGCGTTGAGCAACTTGTGGCTGCTCTCAGCGATTGGTCACCGATTGCACGCAGTTGGATTGCTGATGAGTTGTCCAGGCGTCCTGAAGCGAAAGCACGTATCGCTGAACTGATGGCCATGGCAGAAGGCAGAGATGCCAATGCACGTCAGGGGGCCTGTGAGACACTTGGGAATATGAAGGCCACTGAAGCTTTACCATTACTGGTGTGTCTTCTAAGGCACGATGACCGCTGGTTACGTGTTCTGGCCGCTGATGCAATCAGAAAGATAGGTGGTGAGGCCCGACCTCACCTGACTGACATGCTGAGCGTCGTGATTGACCATGCCGAGCCACTCAGTCCGGTCAATTGGGAAGATCCTGTTCAGCTGGCACAAAGCAAACTGACAGAAACCGTCTTTGGCCATGCACTTTTGGGTGGATCAGCAAAGGGCGTTGACAAAAAGCTGTACTACGAGGCGATTCGGATTACATCCAGAAGTCCAAGCGGCAAGGCTCGTTCATCACTTGTACACATCTTCAGGAACAAGCTTACTGAGCAAGATGTTGCTGCATTGGCACCCGCGATCACAGACACTGTTAAGACGATGGCTCCGGCAGATACGATGTATGGCTCTGAACTTCGCATGGCTGGAGTCAGCATATTGACAAAGTATCGCTACAAGGAGGGCATCCCTGTTCTTCTTGAATTGACGAGAACCATTCCCCCCCACGGCAGCGAAAATAGAATCCCGGAGCTCATGACCATGTTGAGGTCATATGGTAAAGCTGCAAGTGGCAGTATTCCTGAACTGCGAGCTTTGATTGCTGCTCTCAATTTGCAGGTGGCAAAGAATGAATTCCCAGCCCAACTCAACAAGCTAAGGGTCAAAGCTGTTGAAGAAACCATCAAGTACCTGCAAGAGACAACAGACACGCCACAGCTCAAAACAATTAAGGGCCTGGATCTATCAACACACAATCCAAATTCGCAGAAGGAAGAAAGTCGAGAAAGGAAAATATCAATAGATTATTCCCAAGCCCCCTTGCTCCTGGAGAAGACGGATGTATTGCAGGAATGTCCCCCGCCACTTCGACTGTGAGGATTTCTATTTACCATTGATTGGCAATCTGTCAATCGGCCCTTTAGGTCGAGCGTTTGCGCAGCCGCAAGAACCAGGAAATTTGCATAGGGCTTATTTCCGGTACTTCCGGTTTGGGACCTATGGCAACTGGGACCTATTCATGGTCCCAACTGGATTTGAGCTCATATATATCCATTGAAACAAGTTTAGTGTCCCCTCCGGAGCTGAAAATTTCCAGGGACTGGTCCGAGTCGTCCGGAAAAAAGGTTGACATGAGATAGGCACGGCCCTCATCAAAAAAGGCCTCAATAATGGATCTGTCCACCAATATCTGCATTTTAACCCGGCCTTCGTCAGGAGCCATATTCCAGTCGTTGCTCTTAGTTATATTTCCATTCAGCCGGGCCCGGCTGTTATTCACATTATAAGAGACGGTACCCATTCCTCTGATGCGGAATCCAAATTCAGAAGCATTGCCGATTTCGAACTCGGCCCTGATGTCAAAGAGCTGGCCGCTTAGTCCACTGAGGAGGTTGCCGCCGGAGCCAATGGTTTCATCACTCCAACTGTGCTTTTTATCATGGAGAAGCTCAATTTCCTTTATTGGGGCCGCGGCTGCCCGCACACCTTCCGGAAAGGTTTTTAGTTTTATCTCTACGGGAAAACTGAGCATCTGACTGTAGGGCATTCCGGGAGGCATCTCGTTATCAACGACCCAGACCATCATAATTTTGCGGCCGTCCGGCGTGTTGTCAAAAGTCTGAGTGGCGTATTGGTTACCCCTCCAAAGGCTGTGGCCTGCCCCTCCTTCATCAATGAATTTAGTACCGTCAAACTCGCCAAACCTGTAGCTGCCGTGTCCGCCGTACAGGATCCATTTTTCATTGTCAGGATTTCCATCCTCAGGCAGCTTGTAATAATCCGGGCAGTCACCCACCCCATTTACAGTACCCTTGCGGGTCCAGTTTTTAAGGTCATCTGATACATAGAAGGCAAGGATGCGGCCCTTTTCGCGTGTCTCAGGCAAGGCCATGACCCATTTCCGAGTTGGCTCATGCCAGTGAACCATGGGATCGCGATCATCCTTGTTTTGGGGGATTACGGGATTACCTTCATACCATGTGAAGTTCCTCCCCCTGTCATTGCTGTAGGCAATATACTGCCCGCAACCGATAGCTGTCCAGATGACCACAATCGGCTGTTCATCACCTGTTTGAAAGCCCGCTGTATTGTTTTCGTCCACCACTGCGCTGCCGGAATAGGCCGCGCAGCCCCCTTTACCCCATCCTTCAGTAGGTGTGAGGGCATAGGGTAAATGTTTCCAGTGAATAAGATCGGTGCTGACAAGATGGCCCCAGTGCTTTTTGCCATGGTTCAATGTAAAAGGGCTCCATTGATGAAATACGTGGTACTCGCCATCGTAATAGACCAGACCGTCGGGATCATTGATGTGGTTCCATTGGGCCGAGATGTGGAACTGGGGACGGTATAATTCATCCATTCCCCGCCTGGTATCGCTTTGCTCAAAATCATCCACAGTGATGCGGCCCCAATTACCGGTATAATTGTCGTTTACAACGATTTTCGCGGAGCTGCCCAGTAAATCCATGACATCCCAGGTAAACCAGAACATATTATCCTGGTGATTGGCAATCGCGGTGCGAACCACTGTTCCGCTGACAATCAGCTCTACATTAACATCGTCAGGCCAGTTGCCTCCGCTTACCAGGAAGTTGATGTAACCCCGTTCAATGGTAAATTCCGGGGAGGTCAATGTGCCGGTGGCTGCATCTCCTCCATTATCGGATTTAGCTATGCCGCTTTGAGGACCGCTGCCAAAGGCCGTACCGGTTGTCGTCCAATCGCCGTAATCGCTGCCCTTAAAGTCGGCGATGGTGATGTCCTGTGCCCGGCAGGCTAGTTGGAGGGCAAATATGGCTAATAAAAATCTAATCATGCTTTTTCCCCTCGAACTAACCCTGCCTACTCAAAAATTCGAACTTGTTTAATTTCAACGACTTACGTAAACTCCCTGAATAACGATTAAGAATTAATTCTATAAGAATATTCGGGAGGAAGCAACCTTGAAAATCCTTTCCGGCAACTGAGAGACGGAAAAAGTTCCTGAGACTCTTTTTCTTTCCACTTTTTTGATGGCTTTGTGGGATTTTGAAATTGGGTTTGATCAGTCCGGCAACTCCTTCGCAAACAACGCAGGCCTGACAAGATTGGGTTTGTTTTCACCAAGTGTCCAATCGCTTATATTTTCATAATCCTTTGTTAAAATGAAACTTACGTTCATTCGAGCATCCAGCAAATTGGGTTTGTTTCGCATAAAAAGGGCTGATTTGTAGAGGGTTCTCGACAGATGTAGAGGGCAGACGACAGATGACAGATGACAGACTACAGAATACAGACGATTGATGATAAGATACTGTTGCATAAGGAGTTATCTGGTAGTTTGAAATACGAAATCCGAAATACTAATCCATTGACCCATTCGACAAGCTCAGGGCAGGCTACGCTCAGGACAAGTTTAGAGTTTGACTTCTTTTTGCCAGAGGCGAAAAAAAGGTAAGCCTCTATAATTAGAGCTACCTGCACGTTTGATGCGAAAATTTAGCCGTTTCTCGTCGCTCGTCGCTCGTAACTCGATGTCAGCAAAGTAGTTAAAATTTTTTGAAAAATTTGATTTTTGTTCTGAGGTATCAGCGTTTTTGATTGAAAACTGACGGAAAATTTTACCTATCTTAACGCCACGAATTGCCTGGCGCAGCGTAGCCGCAACCAAAAGTTCGTCTAAACAAAATATTCCATAACCTATTGTAATTAAAGATGATACAATCGCTTAAAACAAAAAACACGCATAAAAAACAAGAATATACAAGATTGTATTACAGATTTACCAAGTGAGATGCCAACTGCGGATAGTCAAATGACTACGAGATTTCTCATACTACAAAGCTGGATGCTGGATGCGAGAGGACGGAAAGCCCCCGGCAGTAAGTCAAGGTAGCAGTTCTCGGGGGTAAACTCCAGAACAGGAGATGGAAGGCAGCATTAGTGGATTAGAGATTGGCTTCTGCGGCTTACCGGCCAGGGAACGCAAACTATATACAAACGGTCTGTCGAATTGTCCAAAATTAAGTGATAATTGAAGGATTATAACAGTTGAGTAAAGCGTTGGCTAAGTCAAATCACTGTATTAAGAGCACATGTATTACAGACACTCGTTCAGTTTTTATGGAAATTGTGAGATTTTTCCCACTTTTTCCGAAAAAAACTGTAACGAATCTGAGCTTTTGAAGTCTATTTACTTGGATGAAGTGTTTTTAGAAGCCTGAAATGCGAATGAGGAATTTTGGTGATATAAATGTTTGAATTTTAAGAGGATAGGCAGGTATTTACCATGGTCCTATTGGCGGTTGACAAGCGCAGATGGGACAAGTTCAATTGTGCAATAGATAACTCAATTATTGAGGTACGGTAAAATGGATACAGAATTAAAATTGCTCCGTAACCGGGCCGGTTGGATCCCGTCCGTCATCACTATCTTTTTGATAGCGATCATTGACATACCAACAACGCTTGCTCTCACTGCTCATGATAAGACAGAGCATTCCGCTAAATTTCTTTTGGACAAAATGCTGGAACATCGTTCCAAAGTCAGGAATCTTCAATATGTTGTGGAAGAACAGACTTTGTATGACCAAGACCCAGATGACTACTCAATAAAAAGGATGGAAGACGACTTAAAAAGGAGAATAGAAGAAGGTGCTCCGGTGCGATCAATACGTTTTAGCGAGGGGGCAATAGGGCAATTAAAAATAGGACAACTCCAAAATCCTAAGAAGAACCGCTACAAGATTATCAAGTGTACAATCGATAATGAAGGACGTTCTAAATATGAAAAATACTTAGGAGCCTGGGACTCATCAGGTAAGATAGAGCTTAATGGTAACGAATATATTAAGGCCTGGAACGGTGTCCAGTGCATTGTTTACACTCAGGAAAGAGGATATTCGAAAGCAACAATCCAGGATACAGCTTCAAGTGACGATAACCCCTGGAGAACGTTGATGATCTATTTGTGTCAGTGCTTACAAAAAAGTATCGAGGCTAAAAGAGATGTGAGTATCGAAAAATTGAAGGACGGCACCTACCGCATAGCATTTGATTACAAAACCAGAAGGATAGTGGCTGTTATTGATCCGTCCAAAGGTTATACGTGCGCCCTGCACGAGAACCACCACAATGGACAGTTGTCCAGCCGACTCACGGCAACATACGAAGAAGTCGTCGAGAGCATCTGGTTCCCTGTTAGCGGACAACTCGAAACGTTTTTCGGCGATTCACCGAACTTCAAACGTTCCTTCAAATCGAGTCAAATCAGGATAAACGGTCCGGCTTTCAATACCAGTTACTTTGACGTGGACATGCCCAATGGCACGACAGTCACGGATGAAGCGCACGGCAAGCAATATGTTGTGGGCTCAAAGCATGTGCATGATCTGAATGAACCGCAAAATTCTTCAGCCGAGATTGAAAAAGTTGATCCAAACTCCTGGCGGGAAAAGTTTCACTCGATGTACAGACTTGAAGACGGCCAGGTACTCAAGCGAATTGCGCCGCCGTTTTCCCCTGAGCGCAGGAATAATCTCCTCTATGGTGAGCCGGTTCGATATTATTACTATCAGTATTTCAAATGGGATGGCAATCTGACTGCAAGAGGCGGACGCAGAGGAGATAGAATCCCGCGTCTTAGCGATATCTTAAGATCTGTCATTGGGATCGGCAGCCGTAAATACGATATACCACGCGATATTCTATACACAGATATGTCAGGGGATTGGATAGTACGCGAGGGCATACCTCAGGAAGAGTTGCTCCAAGCCCTGGAGCAACTAATAAAAGAGGAGACGGGAAGAGATATCAATTTTGTCAAGCAAAAGGTAGAAACTGAAGTGATAATCGTCCGAGGCAAATATCACTTTACGCCTTTACCCAACGCAAAGCAAAAAGATTCTGTGCAAGTTTACACGGACAAGATGGATACCTATTACGATGTAAGAGTCGCAAAAACGACGCTCAGCGATTTGCTGCGTAGTGTGGAGAGACGTATCGGGGTGGACATCATCGAAGAGACAGAATCAGGAGACGTCGAACTATCCTGGAGCGAACATTATGCAATGATGTTGTTCACGCTGATATACGATGAACAACTGTATAATGAAAGAGTGGATATGCTCTTAAACAACCTGGCCCGGCAGACGGGACTAACATTTGAAAGAACAAAAGCTACAGTTGAGAAATGGCTTATCACTGAGGAAGGAGTTG
>Ga0114922_10001230_pt1 | contig 24468 bp, 21 predicted proteins | sample AartaG_FD_100975 | JGI IMG/M metagenome (GOLD analysis project Ga0114922, IMG submission 100975) | Deep subsurface microbial communities from Aarhus Bay to uncover new lineages of life (NeLLi) - Aarhus_00045 metaG | ecosystem: Environmental > Aquatic > Marine > Oceanic > Sediment | place... | reverse complement strand
GTGTGATCCAGCGAGGCGATATCGTTGCGGCGCCAAGCCAAGGAATGTACGCCTATGTGCTCCGTGAAGGGGAGACTGGACCGCCTCCGGAGATCAAGAAACTCTGGGCGGAATATCTGAAGACCGATAAGATTCTGGCAGAGACCATCAGGGCGGGACTTACCCCTCGTGAGATAATCAAAAACTACACGCGGAAATTTGAGGAGGCAGGGATTATTGTTAGGGACGACCAACTGCATATGGTTATCCCAAAGAACGATTTCTCCGTTTATTCCGCAGGTTTTGATCCTGAAAAAACGCACCTTTCCGTCGACTGCCATGGCATGATGAAAGGAGCCCGCGCGAGGCCGGAGGAGAACTATTTTGGCCCCAGGATCGGTTCTCAGGGTCCGGATTGGCAAAAGGATATGCCGCTGCCACCCAATCACCACTTTGTTCTAGAATATTTCTTCTATATGCCATCGCCTACATCCAACGAAGACGAAGACCAATACTTATTCTGGTGGGACCATGAGCAGGCGATTGCCACCGAACGTGGAGTCGAGTATTTTTCTCCACCGCAAAAGACGCTTTATCTAATTAAATAAGATTTGCAACTCATAGAGGCTAGGGAGGTTAACTGAGTGCGGGAATGAAGGAGGCTCTATCATGTCTACTCGAAAAGTGTTTTGTGCAACCCTTTGTTTGTTCGTGTTTGTGAGCCTGTGCAGTGCTGCAACAGCCCAATCTGCACCAACTGATACGGAACTGAACAATCGGATTCGTCAGGAAAAGTTTGATATCATTCTGCCAGAAATCATGAGAGAGCGCGATGTCGACATGTGGATCCATGTGATGAGAATGGCAATTCCCGATTCCTTTGGTGCAGAAGAACTGGGCAGTACCTCCGGTGTATTCGTCTTCACGGACCGTGGTGGTGACAGGATCGAACGGGCCATTCTGGGACGTCGCTGGGGAGCTACACAGCGTGAAAGGGGAGAGCAGAGCAGTCTGGTTGGAGAATGTGGCGCCTACGACATAATCGGCGCTCCGGTTTTTGTCCGGGAACCGGTGACCGGCCCGATGATAGAATATGATTTCCGATTCAAGGGCCTCAGAGCGTTTGTTGAAGAACGTGATCCCAAACGCATTGCGGTAAATTTCAAGAGAGATCTGGGACAGTGGCCGACCTACACTGATTTTGGAGGTGCAAGAGACGGCCTTTCGCACACAGACTACCTCCTATTGAGCGAAGAGCTCGGTGATAAATATGCAGACAGGATGGTCTCGTCTGAATATCTGATGATGGATTACATCATAAGAAAGGTGCCGAGCGAAATTCAGCTGCTAAAGAAAATAAGCAGGGACAGAGTTGAAGGTGTGAAGAAAGCTTTTGCCGCGGTCGTGCCGGGTGCACGCGGGCGGGGAGTAACTGTCTTTCGTCGGATGAGCACAGGGCAGTCACAAAGGGGAAGGAGCGCGGGCTGGGAAAACAGTGCGATCCAGCGAGGCGACATCGTTGCATCACCAAGCGTGGGAATGTACGCCTATGTGCTCCGTGAAGGAGAAAAGGAACCGCCTCCGGAAATCCAAAGACTCTGGGGGGAATATCTGAAAATCGATAAGATTCTGGCAGAAACCATCAGGGCGGGACTTACCCCTCGTGAGATCATTAAGAACTACACGCGGAAATTTGAGGAGGCAGGGGTTATTGCTAGGGGTGAGCAATTGCACATGGCTATCCCAAAGAACGATTTCTCCGTTTATTCCGCAGGTTTTGACCCTGAAAAAACGCACCTTTCCGTCGACTGCCATGGCATGATGAAAGGAGCACGCAGGAGGCCGGAGGAGAATTATCTTGGTCCCAGGGTAGGTTCTTATGGTCCGGATTGGTCGAAAGATATACCGCTGCCACCGAATCACCACTTTGTTCTAGAATATTTTTTCTATATGCCGTCGCCTACATCCAACGAGGACGAAGACCAGTATCTATTCTGGTGGGATCATGAGCAGGCCATTGCCACCGAACGTGGCGTCGAGTATTTATCTCCACCGCAAAAGGAGCTCTATCTCATTAAATAGGATTTGCAGATTGTATGGACCGGTGCGGTAATCGTCAGGGCGCAAAGTCCCCTCGTAGCCTTCGTGTTCTTCGTGGTGAGACGGCCGTAGGGCTGGGAGGGCCTGAGTGCCTCGGTTTTGATCTGCCATCCGACGTACTGGAGGTTGGCCTGCATTTCATACTAACGTCTGGAATCCGCTGCTGCCTTTGCCCAAGAATCTTACATTCTCTCGAGTTCCGCAGCTTCTTCCTGAATCTGTCGCCAGGCCTGATGCACATGGTGCGCCTCGGTATGGGTCTGGGCGACACAGAACCGAAGGACATATTGATCGTTCAGTGTTGTGTGCGTCAAATAGAGATTCCCGCTCTGATTAAGACTGTTCAGTAATCTCTCGTTGGACTTTTCCCCGCCGGTGTGCCGGAAGCAAACCAGGTTCAAGGGCGCGGGCGCCGCAAGCTCGAAACGGTCAGCCTCCTCAACCCACCCTGCGAATTCCTGAGCCAGTTCAACGTGGCGTCTGATGTGGTGCTGTAAGCCTTCCACCCCGTAATAGCGAATGACGAACCAGAGCTTCAAGGCACGAAAGCGTCTGCCCAGAGGAACGTGCCAATCCCGATAGTCGATGACAGCACCTGACTCAGTCGCCTTGTTGCGGAGGTATTCTGGTAGCAGACTCAACGTTTTGATCAAGACCTCACGATCGGCAACGTAGAAACAGTCACAGTCAAAGTTGGTGAACATCCACTTGTGCGGATTGAAGCAGTAGCTGTCGGCCAACTCCAACCCGTCATGGATATATCGGTACTCCGGACACAGCGCGGCAGTGCCTGACATTGCGGCATCAACGTGAAGCCAGATACCCTCCTCGCGGCAAATCCGGCCGATCTCCGGCAATGGATCCATGGCATTGGAGGAGGTGGTGCCCACGGTAGCGCAGACGAAGCAGGGGATAAGGCCGGCCTGACGGTCCTGCTTGATCTGTTTGGCAAGGGCGTCCGGACGAAGAGCAAAGCGGTCGTCCACCTCTATCAGCCGCAGGTTCTGGCGCCCAAGTCCGGCGATCTTGACGGCTTTCTCAACGGAAGAGTGCGTTTGAGTGGAAGCATAGGCGACGAGACGCCCGGCGCATCCGCTCTCGTTGCTGCCATAGTCCGTGGCCCGCTCGCGCGCGGCCAGCAGGGCGCACAGGGAAGCGCTCGAAGCGGAATCCTGGATCACTCCTCCGCCGGCGGCATCAGACTTGAATTTCACGGGCAGCCCAAGCATATCTACAAGCCAGTCAAGCACATGGGTCTCCAGTTCCGTGCAAGCCGGACTTGTTGACCACAGCATACCCTGAACACCAAGCCCGGCCGAAAGAAGCTCTCCCAGTATTGCCGGTCCCGAGACGTTTGCCGGAAAAAAGGCAAAGAAATTCGGCGATTGCCAATGGGTGATGCCGGGAATGATCAGCTTGTCTACATCGCTGATAATGGTCTCAAAGGTTTCGCCCTGCGCGGGTGGCGCGGAAGGAAGCGAAGCACGCACCTGCCCCGGCTGAACTTGAGACAAGACCGGAAACGACTCGACCCGCTGATGGTAATCAGCGATCCAGTCTACTACGGCCCGGCCATACTGACGGAACTCTTCTGGAGTCATGTGGAAACTTTTCTCTTCTGACATCTTTCCTCCTCTTTCATTAAGCGGACACAATTGAATACCGAGGCGGCTGAGGGTACGGAGCTCACCTGCTGGATCCCCAGGCTCAGTCATGTCAAGCAAGTTGTTAGGTGCCGGTCGATAGCGTTCTTAATGTAGCTAATCCAGTCAGGAGCGCCATAATCGATAGTGTGCCAAGAAACCAGAGCACTGGGAATCTGTCTCTTATTCTAGCATTCCTGGGACTGGTTAGGTACCACACCAGCCCAATGACAAATCCTACTACTGTGAATAGCGTTGCTCCCGCCTCCAGCTTTCGGGCAGAATCGTCCGATTGCAGAAACGCATATCCGATTCCGCTTCCAATAAGTTGAGCCGCTGCTATTGGGACATAGGCTCTCCACGATTTCAGAACATCCGTGATGAATTCCATTTGACCTTTATAACGATATCCCCAGAATATGCCCACACACATAAGTATGCCGCCTGGCATGAAGACAAGTAAACCAATTATCCTATGTATCGCGCTGTGTATCTCGGAGGCTTCCAGAAAAAACCCTTGTGTCAATGCCCAGCCGGTGAGCATCAAGACAGCCGCAAGAATCAGAATTGCCTTCTTCATTTCTATACCTAACGTCCAAAGCCCCGCGGCGTCAGTCCGTCGCTGCAAGCGGCTAAGCCTCACATTGTTTCTGTAGCGCGCAATGTTCGGTCCAGAGTTCATCAAGCTGGCGACAGAGCCTGCTTCGTGGAATGTTTATCGGACTTCTGACCTCAGCGCTGGTATGGCGGATCGTGCACCCCCGGCGCGAAGTCTTAACTTCGACGACTTTGTCGAACGGCACGTACCCTGTACCTATGAGAAACGCCGAAAAACCTATACCACCTTGATAGAGCCGCCACGTGAAGAAGGGCATCGACCCGAAGAGCCAGCCAATGCCTCCCGCTCTGGCGCGTGCCTGCAGCAATGGGGTCTCAGGCGGAGGCTGACTTCGCTCAAGTGGACCAAAGATGCTGAACGCGAACGGAAACGCCATGAGATTGAACAGCATGAAGATGGCAGGGATGACGAGTGGTACTAACACGAGAAACACAGCGGGCGGATCTCCTTGGCCCGTCAGGATGATCATCCAGATAATCCCGGCGTTCCACGCCAGCGCAAAGATAATACAGTATGCGCGGTAGAAAAGGTAGCGGCGATGTGTTTTCCTTCTAGCCTGCTGCATGTGTCCCCGCAAGTCTGATGCTTAACGCTCAAAGCTGACCGGCGTCAGTCCGCTGGAGCGCGCAGTTCGGTTAAATCAAGATCGTTCAAGTTTCCTTCGAAAACGGCGACTCTGATGTCACAGCCCGGTTTGTGGCCCATATTGTACTTCGTCGGGCAATAGAACAGCAGGTACAGGTCGTCCGCCATCGTCAATATTTCCGGATCGTGCCCTTCAATTACGGTTGTGTTTTGTGCTTTCCAGTGAAGACCGTCCGAAGACGTTGCGAAGCCCGCTCGTTTCTCGTACTTGAACCCGTAATACATGTACCAGGTGCCTGCGTCGATGAACACATGAGGACATCTGTAGCCTTTCACTTCGCCCTTAACCTCGATAGGCACGGCATTATCGAAATCAAAGTCAGTTTCATTCGGTGACTCAGCCCGGAACAGCGTCGATGGCTTATAGTTTCTATCCAGGTAATACATGGAGTACTTGCCGGATTGCTCATCGTGGACGACATGCATATCTCCCACGTTACCTCGGGCATAACGGCTTATCTTGCCCTTTCTGGTGAAATGCGTTCCGTCGCGCGATGTCGCATAGCCAATCTGAAAATCCCGCTTGCCTTCGCGCACGGTGGTGCCCCCGTACCACATCTTGAATATGCCGTCTTCGTAGAGCACGAACGCGTCCCAGGTTTCCGCGTCATCCCATTCACCGCGTTGACCGAATGGTATAACCGGGTTCGCCGGATCTTTCACCCAATGAATACCGTCCGCGGAGACGGCGTGTCCAATCTGGAAATCGATAACACCCTTGCGACCGGCCTCATAGTACATGTGGCAAGTGTCACCGACTTTCAGAACGTTCATGGTCGCTAAAGTCCAACTGTCCCACTCCCCCTTTACGCCCGGCTTGAGTACGGGATTGCCTGCGTGCTTTTCCCATGCCCCTTTTCCCGCAATCTCTCTGAGTTTCATGACATCATAGCGTCCATTCTGTCCCTGGGGCTGACTATCCATCCTCAGTTCCTGCGTCTCTTCAGTACCCGCCACGCTCAGACAACCTATGACGCATACAAGAACAACAGCTGCAATCAATACTCTCATTGCTGCATATCCCTTCGAAACCGAACGCATGAACTCACGGGCGTGGCTTGCCCGCGTCCGCCCGTTCCGGCTACCACTGGTAAATCCAGGTATAGGTAGTATACCGTGTTTTCGGCGGAGCTTCAAAAGCAGAGCCTTCGATGGTGCCGTGCTGGGTCTCGCCGCAACGGCAGGTCAGACGCAGGCTGTTCTGAAAGAATACCGGATCTTCGTCGTGAAACCGGTACGCTGAAAATCGGCTCTTTTGCCTGTCAAAGTGGGTGAGTCCCGCTATGTCTGCGTAGAATCGTCCTGTATCGAAGTAGTAGGTTCCAAGGAAGTAATCTTCCAAACCGGAAGACAGCATCAAAGCTTCCTTAGCCCCGTCCGTGTAGGCGCGCATGCAGGCTTCAAGGTAGCTGATTTCGTCGGGACCCGCCTGGGAATCAGCGGCAATGGTCACCTGATACAATGCCCCCTTGCCAGACACATCGCACAGGGCGAATTCTTCAAGCGGCTGGGCCAGGTAGTCCTCGAGCCGGATCAGCTTCAGTCGGGCCGTTTCGGGAAGCTCTACGCCGCCAAGCGTGATCCTGTAGTTCGTCACGCCCCGGATGATCCACCAGATTTCGGGGTTGTCATCCGCCTCCTTAGAGCGCTGTGCCGTCACGCGGATGCTTTTCCCAAAGGGAATGCGGTAGTTGTTGTGAATACCGTTTCGCTCTCCAATCTTGCCGAAATGCTTCACGGCCCAGGGCGCATGGTTGTCATTGAAACCAATCCCGTGCCCCAGGTAAAGGTCCATATCGATGGAAGCAACTTTCTCGCCATCCACGTAGTAGCGGATACGGGTGTCCTCGACACCCTCGAAGTTACCTCCGAACCAGAAATGAGTAAGGCAACCGGTGCCTTTGTAGTCGAACAGGACGGCCTCTACGCCGCCCTTCTTCACTCGCTCACCCTTTCCGATGCTACCGATGGGACGCAGCTCGTCAGGACCGGCGGCAATAGCGGCGAAACTGCACCCCAAGATAGACACAATACAGATCACTGAGATTCTTTTCATCATTTTACGACTCCTTTCTCTTCTTTATCGTTGCAGAGCCGGTTGTGACTCAATCTCCGTGGCGAACGTCGCGGATGCGCTACTTGGTCCCATGCAAATATGCCAGCCGTTCGCTCTCAGGGAGTTTCTCGATAGCATACCGTAACATAGTACGCGGCATATCGGTGTAATGTTTTGCCAGGAATTCTTCTTCGGCATGCCGGTTTCGCTTACCCACTTCGCGCAACATCCATCCGACGGCCTTGTGAATCAAGTCCTCCCGGTCATTCAGCAACAGCTCAGCAATTGCCAGAGAGTCGGAGAAGTCCTCTCTATTGATGAAGTGAAAAGTGGACACTACGCTAATCCTCCGCTCCCATAAGCTGGTTGACCGAGCCAGTCGATAGAGGATTTTTCTGTCTTTGTCAAACAGGTGAGCCCCCACAACGTGCGCCGCTGAACAGTCAACCAGGTCCCAATTGTTGATGAACTCTGTATGACTCAGGTAAGACCGGTAGACAGCATTGCGTTCCGTGCTGTCATTTGCAGAGGAATACTTTGCGACCAGTATCAGCAAGGAAAGCATTCGCGCTTCGTGGAAAGGAGCTTTCAGAAGCTTGAGAGTATCTTCCAAAGATATTGCGCGATATTCTATGACACATTTCCTGAGGGTCGGGACACGAATCCCAAGGAACCTGTCTCCTTCCCCATATTCTCCCTTTCCAGTCTTAAAGAATCGCTGTGATTGAGCCGCGATATCGCTATTACTCAGCTCCTTTAGTCTGCTCATAATCTGCTTAGTCTGGGCGCTCATAATGGCTCTTATATACTACATCCAACGTTTCGGCTAACCCGCAACTGAAGCCAAGCGAAGCGCGTCTATCAGTTGTCGGGGTTAGCCAGTTGTTCGGCCGTCTGGCTTGTACTTCGCTTCTCTGTTGCCCGCAAATATGCTTCCATAGTCTCCTTCGCGTCGAGAACTGAATCTGCCTCGTAGAGAAGAGAGACGCCGGTGGGGAATCGCTCCGTAATCCGTGCTGTGGCCAAATCGTCCCCGGAGACTTTCAGGCGCGCAAGGGGTATCCGCCGTCGTTTGAGCTGCATGTAAAGCCCATCAACGTCGTTCAATTCAGGTTGCCCCAAATCCAGGCAACGGATGGAAGGCAATTCAAGAAAGGCCGGTACGTGGCCGTCTGCCTTTCCGCAACTGTGGACTCCTCCGCTGCCCATCTCTCGTAGGACATGTTCGTCATGAGGAGCGACCACACTCCGGTACATCTCCGGCGACATCATGATCACCGAATCGTTTCGAAGCAGGATTCTTCCCTTGATCATTGTGGCATGTTGGTGCGAGAACGCGTCAGATCTTTCACTAACGTATGGCTCGAGATATCGCGCAAAGCCAATTTGGGCCGTGGCCATGGCCCCGAGGGTCTTGCAGATGAGATCCTGATTGGTGTGGAGTTCTGCGAACACGCCGCTTCCGACGACAAGCTCGAGATTGTCGAAAGGCCCTTGCAGATCCGGCAATACCACGTTGATGAGCCGCTTCAGTTCAGGATAATCCGAGAGTATGTTCTCATAGAATTGGCACGTCTCCACCACCCGCGAACACCAGCCTTTTGACAAATCCAACGGATCGTGGTCCAACACCTTCTCAAGGGACGTATCGCTATCGCCGTCGTGCCTTACCCACGGCGGGTTGTCGCCGACTTGCTCAACGCGCGCGCCGAACATGGATGCGATAACAACAGTTCCAAAGTTGGCTCGGATCGTACAAGGGAGGTCGTCGCCAAGTACGTCACGGGAAGCGATGCTGGTATTGAAGGCATAGACCAGTTCGTTGAACAGCATCTTCTCAGGGCTCCGGAACACCTCCCCGTGAGGATACGGGGTGAAACGCAGTTCCCGGGGCGCTGATAACGTCACTATCACCGGCAAGCGGTCAACGGGTTCCCAGTTGAGGGCTCGTCTGTGACGGTTTTCGATCTTAGCCTGACGGTCTGCATCAAGCACGTCCAGAAGATGTTCAAGAAGAGTTTTCAGATCTTCGTTCACGGTACGCCCCATTTATCCTCTTTCCATCTCAGGCCGAACGTGTGGAATAAGCTGCCGCCGGAGCCCTTAGGCTGCGCACCGTTAAAACGGGGTTCATCTAGGCGGTCAGCTTGATTCCTTTGTTAGGATGCCTTTCCTCTTGCAATAGCGACGTACCAACCCAAGTACGAGCCTCAATACAATAACGGTAGCAACAACAAGCAGGGTCACGTACCTAATCACAGTCCTAATGGGATCAATCAGCGGGTAGTACGACCCTGACTCGGGATCCCAGCTATTTACGTCATCGGGGTCATTCCCTCCGGTGGCGGATTGGGCATCTTCGCCGAGGGAGTAGAGATCGAAGCTCAGTTTGTTATTCTTGCCAGGTATGACGTACACGTAATCGTTGCCCCAAGGGTCTTTGGGAACCCATTTTCCATAATAAGGACCGCCCCAGACCGATGAATCGATACCTTCGGGCTTGGTGCATAGCGCTGCGAGGCCTTGGGCTTGAGTGGGATAATCCCCTGTGTCCACTTTGTACCACTGGAGCGCAGTGGATATTCCCGCTATATCGGACGCAGCACGGTCACCCAGGCTGCGGTGCGCGAATGACAGTCGAGGTACCCCAATAAGTGCAGCTATCGAACAGCAGAAGATGACCAGCAAACGGCTCGACCTTGTCATTTGAATCCTCACCGCCCTAACGTTTGAAATAACCGGCTTTTGGAGCGGCGAAGCCGCGGAAAAAGTCCGGTTGATTGAATTGTTATATGTCTTTACTGTTCTCAGCTTTTATATATTTAAGAGCCTCTTTTAAAAGTCTATTGAATTCTTCAGGTTTTTCCATCATTGGAAAATGTCCTGTTTCTTCTATGTAAAAAAGTTTATAGTTTTTGATATGTTTTCTATTATCTTCTGGCTTGGTTGGCCATAGTCGAGCATTTATCGATACGACAGGAACAATTATGCTTTCAAAAACTTGAGTGGCTTCGCTGTTTACGTATTGCCCGATATAGTTGCGAAAAGCGCTTAAGGCAATGTTTTTAGGGGCAGAAGACATATCTTCCTTGATCCAGTTAATTAGTTCTTTGTCCGTTTCTTTAGGAAGCATAGGTAAGACAAAACTCTGTGCCGCATTCACAAAATTATTCTCAAAAGGTTCAATCATTTCATCAAGAGCTTCTTGAGATATTTTTTCATCAACGTTTTGGAAGGTGTCGATACCTATAATAGAAATGATTTCTTTAGGTATCAGTTGCGAGGTTTCTGCTATCACGTCTCCACCCATTGAGTGACCGATCAAAATAGCTCTGTTTATTTTTTCTCTATCGATAACTGCTTTAATATCCCTAGCAAATGACAACATTGTATAGTCAATTCGATTTGATGAAGAATTACCATGCCCAGCAAGGTCGACTGTAATCACTTGATAATCTTTTGAAAACACAGAAGTCTGATTCTTCCAGTATCGACTATCACAACTCCAACCGTGAACAAAAATCAACGAAGTTCTTCCTGTTCCATATACGTTATACGCGATTCGTTCAGAATCACTAGATATCGCAACATCATGCTTAACAAAAGTACTTTCATTTGTGCATCCCAATAATATGGATAAAGAAAGTAATGTTCCTAAAAGAATTTTTTTCATTTTATCTCCATTTTTTCATATAACTACGTGTTACATAGTTTCTATGTATAACCTATATCTAGAGATTTGCCTATGTAACACGCGCAAACGCTGCACGCGAAACCCATGTCACCAGAGGGAGTTACGGCTCCCTTTCCATTTACCATGCGTGTTACATCGTTTCTATGTAATACGCACTGCAGAGCGGGTGAAAGCGAATATACCGGACTTCGCACCCCCTTTCCCCACGGTTCAGGAGGTCAGCGTGAAGCATTATTTCATTGACATGTCGCGCTATTCCGCGGTTCTTATAGTCGGAAGGTACATTGTCTCATAACGACATAGGAAATCATATGCCTTCAACGTACGCCTGTCAAGCACGGTTATCGTCACCGCTGCATTGTCTCACCACGCCCGTGGCACAGGCAGTCTTGCCTGTGGCCCAACACAGGTTCACAGAAAACACAGGCTGACAGCCTATGCTACTACCGCGGCTAGATCTGTCTTCACCACGAAGAACACGAAGGGAGCCCGTGGTGGGTCAGCGGAGACGTAGGGGAGGGTCTTGTACCCTCCCGCGGGAGGCCACGAGGGCCTCCCCTACACAGTTCCTGACGACCGGGCACTGCGCACGATTTTGTGAAAACCCACGAATATGTTGCACACCCTTCTTGGCCGAGAGCTTGAGTTTTCGAAGGAAGCTTGGCATTATGGCACGGTGAATATGATGGAGCGAAGTGAAATCCATGCTGAATGGGAAATGCTGAATTGAGTACGCACGCTGTTTCATTGTCGGAAATGGGTGCACAACGAGGAGAGGCGTTATGAAAAAGGTTATGCTGTTTCTTACATTGGCGATTACGTTTACTCTTACTGCCGGCTCGTTGCGGGCGGAAGTGAAAGTGCACAACATCTTTGGTCAGAACATGGTCCTGCAAAGAGGCAAGCCCGTCGAGATTTGGGGTAGGGCAGATGTCGGCGAACCGGTGACCGTGACGTATTCAGGTCAAACAAAGAAGGTCAGGGCTGACGACAAGGGCAACTGGTCTATCAAGCTGGACGCTCTTAAGGCCGGCACTGAATCAAAAGACCTCGTAATCAAGGGCAAGAGCAACAGCATCACCTTGAAGAACGTGGTGGTCGGTGACGTTTGGCTCTGCGGCGGTCAGAGTAATATGGAAGACGTGCTCGAAGATATCTATCATGGCGATATCGAAGTCGTATCGGCGAACCATCCGAACATTCGCCTTATGACCATTCCGCAGGTCGCTGTCCCTGGGGCACTGACGGAAATCGAGCGCCTCAACGAGTTCAACGCATGGACGGGGCGCCATGAGATGAAAGGCAGTTGGGCGCAATGCACGCCGGAGACCGTGAACCGGTTCTCGGCGATCGGTTATATCTTCGGGCGGCGTCTGCATCTGGCCTCGGGTGTCCCGATTGGTTTGATCGATGCCTCGCGAGGTGGGACGACAATCGAGGCCTGGACCTCGAGGGCGAAACTGGCGACCGTCCCTGAGAGCAAAGGCCTGACCGATGAGTGGGATGAGCAGATTGCCGCGTACGATCCTGCGGCGAGCCTGAAAGCGGAAATCCAGTATTGGGAAGAAGAGAGTGAGCGGCGTAAGCAACGCGGCGAGGAGCCGGAGCCCAAGCCGACGGAGCCGGAACCGGATCCGGCGACCGACCCCAATAATCCCGGCGCCTCATTCAACGGCATGGTCGCGCCCATCACGGGCTTCAACATCAAGGGTGTCATCTTCAACCAGGGCTACAACAACGCCTTGGGCAACGCTCGCCCCAACCTGTATGCCAGGGTATTCGAGGCGATGGTCCAGGACTGGCGGCAAGCCTTCCGTGACGAGTCGCTGCCGTTTGGAATCATCGGCCTGACCGCCGGTGGTGAACCGCAGACACTCGAGAACTTTGAGCTGCGTATGGTGGATCCCGCACCGTTTATCCGAGAAGGACAGTCCAGGGCGGCGCGGGAACTGGAGAACGTGTGCTTCATGCCGGCCTACGACCAACAGGTGCCGTGGTATCACCCGCATAAGAAGTTCGAGCTCGGCGAGCGCACCGCACGCTGGGCATTAAACACGCAATACGGCTATGACCGTATCGGATGGAAGCCGGCGGTCTGCACGGGATCAGAGAACAAGGGCGACCATTTCATTTTGACCTTTGACCGTCCCGTCCAATCTCACGACGGGCGAGCGTTTGAAGGTTTCGCCATCGCCGGCGAAGACCGGCACTTCGTACCCGCCAGCGCGGATAACGTCGTCGTGGGCAAGGACGAGAGGGGCAACGAGAGAACGGACGCGAGGTTGGTCAAAGTGTGGAGTCCTCTGGTAAAGGAGCCTGTGGCTGTCCGCTACGCCTGGGCGCGCAATCCGCTCGGCAATGTGGTAAACGAAGAACACTACGAGAGTGTGATCCCGATCCCCTCGTTCCGAACCGATGATTGGGATTGGCCTGAGACGCCGTTCCAATCAGATGGCGGCGAGGCCGAGGAGAAGCACCGCGAGAGACGCGACCAGATGCGCAGCAATGCAGAGCGGTGGGGGAAGGAAAGGATGGCCCCAGAGGCCAGGTAGGTGCTGAAATCTGCGGCCGTGGAATGAAGGTTCTGGTCACGACTTCGCCTTCACTCTCGTTCACCTTTTCCCATGGTACCGATGGGGCGCAGCGCGTCAGGACTGGTTTACTTGTCATTCCGGACCTTGAGCCATGAGGGCGGCATGGTGCTCCCGCGAAATGAATCGCCAAAGATCTTGGGGTTCTTGCCGTCCGGTCCCACCACCATCAACTTTCCGCCGCACCAAAATGCCAGCAGGTTACTGTGTGGGGCCCAGACGCCTCCAACGCAATCGCGGTATACGTCCACCATGTGCGATTCCCCATCACTGAGAGACAGTATCCAGACCTGCCTTTGTCCGGCGGAATCTCTTTCGTAGGCGATGTGCTTGCCGTCACTGGACCAGCTATAGACCTCAGAGGCGCTGTCGTACTGATCGAGAATGTCTCCACTCAATGAAACGATAGACAGGCGTCCGTCCAGGATAACTGCAAGTTCCTGGCTGTCTGCTCCCCAGCAGATATTGTTCCCATCGAATCCATCGCACTTCATTTCTCTGCGTTCACCGCCATCTGAAGCAACAAGCTTGAGCAATCCATTTTCGCCGCAGGCTATCCATTTGCCATCAGGTGACCAGGCGGGCCGGGAACCTGTGCAATCAGCGATTTCTCTCACTTTCAGAGTCTTGCGGTCGGCGACAACGAGCTTTCCGTCACAGCAGAAGGCGAGTGATTCGCTGTCAGGGGACCATGTGAAGAGCCCCGGCGTAGGACGTCGGCTACGGCGGGTTGCCTCATACCGGTTGCCAACTTGAGAAGCGTCATCCCGGGGCGATCTAAGGGCGCATTTGGTCGGCCCCATGTTCGTGCAGCAGTTCAACAACGTCCGCCAGGTCTGCCGAAATCGCGAGACCAAGGGGCGTTTCGGTTGAAGCCGGGCCGACTCCGCTGGACGAGGAATAGCTACGTTGATAGCTGACGTTCACATCTGCGCCGTTGTTCAGGAGGAACTCGATCAAGTCACGTTGTGCTTTTTGCATGGCAACCGCTTCTACGGCCATGCATATTGCATACGTCGAGTATTCCGGCGTCCCTGGGATTCGCACCGCTAATGGGGCATTGATATCGGCCCCAGCGTCCAGGAACTCCTTCACGCGCTGCTTGTCGCCTTGCCAGACGGCAGCCCCCAAGGCGGTGCACGAGACCTCCGTCCCTTGAAGGTTCACAGTGACTATAGCCAACGGGCCGTCGGCGTTGCTCGGCGCCAGCGTTGCACCGCCGGTCTCCGGCCCCCTCAGAAGCCGAGTAACCAGTGGAAACGCAATGACGAGCACGCCAACAACGACTACGACAACGATAGTCTTGTTCATGCGTTGTTTCCTCTCCCTGAATAGGCACACTCGCTATTCTGAGTGGCCCGCCACTCTTGAGCCGACATTTCCCATATGGACGCTCCACACCTATGCACTCATAAATACACCTGAGCCTCGATTGTATTCGCGGCCCCCCTAACTACGTGTTATATAGTCTGTATATAAAACCTATATCTAGCGATTTCGCGATGTAACACGCGCGCACGTGACATGCCGAAGTTATTCCATAAGAATCAATTACGCCTTGTCTGCTATTCATCACGCGTCTTACATAAGTAACAATGCCCGTAAAGGGGGAAACCGATCAAGCGAATTTCATCCAGCCGCGTCGAGGGCTCAGGTAGGGGCGGTTTGCGAACCGCCCCTGCCCCCGTTTCAGACTTGCAGGAGCGGCTACTCTGCCGGGTACCCCACAGTCTGCGCTATGAGAACCCGCTGGTCGTCTCGCAGCCCCACAGCTTTGGCAAGAGCCGGTCCGTCCGGCACGACGCGGACTACCGTGGCCAGGTCTTCAGACGCGCAGAACAGGTAGACGTTCTGGACGATGGCGCCAGTCGTGATTGCTGCATAGAACGCGGCTTCCTCTTCGTCGCGGACACTTCTCGTGAGGTCCCGTACATACACGAGGTTCACCGGCGCAGTGGTCACGAACTCTTCACCGCCGGTCGCTGCCCGAAGGTCTTCCCCGAGGATCTGCTTCAACTCGTGCGCCTTCGCGTCGTAGAGGTACGTGCCGTCGGCGGTGGTGACGTAAACGTCGACCTCCTGCTTGTTCATGGCGGACGGCGCGGTACGTTTACCCGATTCCGGCCGACTGACGCCCCATGCCGCCCATAGCAGGTTTGACAACACGGGCTCGGACAGCTTCTTCGCACTGAACGCGCGCTCGGTCTTCCTGTTCTTCAGTGCCTGCATCAGCGGCTTACCACCATCCATTTGCGGTTCAGGCAGCTTGATGGATTTCAGCTCCGCCGCAAACGCCGGTGACGCGCACGCGAGCGCACCAGCCAAAACGGCGCCTAAGAATAGAGACGATCTTGTATGCATGACAGTCCCTCCCCTGCGTTCGATTATCCTCCCACCCGAACGCGGTACAGCGCATTATACCACAGCGGTTCCGCGTCGGCAGCTGTCGTTCCCGGAAAATGAAAATCAGGTGTGGTGGCGTGCGGGGATGGGGGTGCAAGACGGGCGTCGGCGTTACGTTACTACAACAGCACCAACGTTAACCGGAGATCACCCTCTTGAAGATTCAAGACATCGACAGCAGCATCGACTAATCCCGTGATTTGACCGCCTTACTCATCATAGTCTTTGTTGTACCACAGCTTGTCGCCGCCCCCGGCATTGTACAATGCCACGTATTTATTAACCGGGTACTGGTTTGCTCGGTAGTTCAAGAACTCAACGTGCCCATCCATGTAGAGGACATTGCAACCACCCGGTACATGATTAAATCGCGAGGCAATTGCGCCGCTTTGCGATCCTTGATCGATGTTGACTGAACCGGCGAGGGTGTCCATGTACACCGGAATGGAACTTTGCGCCGTGGCCGACCCGGCAGGGTTGTTGATGTCCGTGATGAAGAACCGCTCGATACCTTCCCGGGTCCGGTATAGCGTACTACCGCCACCGGTACCTCTTGCCACCGGTATGGGGTCAACGCCAAAATATGCGGCCTTGTCGTCGGCCTCAGGCGGTCCCACAGGCAGGTCCGCGTCATAAGCGTGCGGTCCCCAGCCTAACATCTCCTTCTGGATTCCTATACCCGTATCAATACCGTAGAAGTTGTCGTTGTTTATAGTCGCCCAGGAGAAGTAAGCATAGGAATAGCTGCCGGAGACAATTACTTCCGTGTAGAACCAGCGCGCCTCGAGAGTAAGGTCCGGATCGACGCTTATTTGCGAGAGCCATTCCTCCACCTCCCCTCGCTGCACCTCCGCATCAGAAGGGCACACCAAAATCCTCACGTCCGTCAGATACTCCGGATAGAGACCGGCGCCGTTGAGGCTGAACAGGCGATCACTGACCTGATAATGGCTGATAGGAGGGTACATGCCGCCGGACTCGTTGGCGTACATTTTGAACACCAGCCCCATCTGTTTCAGATTGTTGGCGCAACTGGCGCGCCGGGCCGCCTCGCGCGCTCGCGACAACGCCGGAAGCAATATCGCCGCCAGAATTGAGATGATGGCGATGACCACCAGAAGTTCGATGAGGGTAAAACCTTTTCTCGAATTCATGAGTAGTTCCTTTCCTACTACCACTTGTCCCCGCCTGCCTCCAGTTTGTCACCGAGGTCCTGCCTGACTGCCTCCATCTTGGCTTCCGCTTGCTGCGCCGTGAGTTTGCCGTCTTTCACCATTGCGTTGAGCGCGGCATCAAACTGCTCAAGGTACTCCTCGGGGGAATCCACATCCAAATCGAAATACTCGTCCTTATCGTACTCCTTCTTGTCGAGTTGCAGCTGTTTCTCGACAGCTTTCATCCAAGGCTTTTCGCCTTCGGTCTCCCGCGTTCCCGACAACCTGGGTAGGATAACCGCGAGAGCAACCCCGGCGACGATGACGACCAAGGCTATAAGTACAATACGTTTTCCTGAATCCATTGCGGACACTCCTTTCGTTTCATGAACAACCCAGCGGTTTCGGCGTTGGAAGACGTCTATGCGCTGTTCACACTACTCGGCTTCTGTCTTTCCCGCAGCCGCGGCCTTGGTCTCGGCTGCGAACTCATTCTTAAGGGAGAGCATCTTAGCCTCGGCGTCTTTCTGACTCATTCTGCCCTCGGCAACGGCGGCTTCAAGCTTGTTCCAGACTTTTTCGTAATACGCGTTTTCCTCATCCCGGGCTTTGTCCCAGTCGTCCTCGTCCTTTTCTTTAATCGCGCGCCACTTGGCTTCGGCTTCGTCCTCGGTCAGCTCGCCTGCCTCCACAGCCGCCTTGAGCTTCTCACCAATTCCTTCGTAATACTCTTTTTCATCCCAGTCTTTGTTCCAGTCGTCATCGTCCTTATCCCAGGCTTTGTCCCATTCATCCTCGTCCGGGCCCTCGTCCGCTCTTCTGAGCGCATCCATCATGGGTTCGGCATGTTCCCGCGTAAGCTCGCCCGCCTCTACGGCCTTCCCGGGCCGCTTGCCAACCGCGTCGTGTTTATGGGCACACCCCATGCCCAGAGGAATCACCACAGCGGCGCACAGCAGGACACACGCCTGCAGCCAACGTGAAGTCTTTCGGTTCAGAGTTCCTGATACGATCGTTTTGAATCTTCTCTCGAGTTGTCCGCCACTGTTGATTTCGCTTGCAATTGCCGGTGAACGGATAGCCGGACAAGCAAGATATTCGACTGCCGTAAGCAGTGAATCCGCGTAAGTGCGGGGTTTGGGTTTCAGGCTGGATACGACCAGGGCATCGCAGCAGAGCTCTTCGTTGACGCGCAAGTTGTACCGAGCCCACCACACCACGGGATTCCACCAGAAACAGACGCACGCCAGCCACTCAATCCATCGGACCAGGTAGTCTCTACGGCGCACATGCGCCAGCTCATGTGCCAGAATCCATTGGGACTGCTGAGCGTCCATTTGGTCCAACAGAGTAACCGGAATGACGATTCGCACGTTCCCGCCAATCCACCACACCAACGGCGAAAGATGAGCTGCTGTCGTGTGGATCGTGGGAACGGCCTTCAGTCCGAGTCGGTTCGCAACCCTCGCCGCGACGATCTGCAACTCTTGCGGTGCAACGTCACATTCCATCCCCAACAGGCGGTTGAATCGAAACACTCTCACCAACGACCAGGCAAAGACAAACACGCTCCCCAGCAACCAGATTGAAGGCAACCAGACTCTTCCGTGATTCCACACGGTTCCGATTCCCGACCGCAGCCAGGAGAGTGTTGCTGCTGCAACCACGGGTAGGCCGGACTGCGCGTCGGTCCCGGGCGGAAGCAAGGGTGCATGTTTGTCGAGCGTACCAGCAGCTTCGGGCTGTATTGAAAACGTGTCAATGGGAATCGTCACGATCGGCGGCGTCACCAACTTGATGAACACGATCAGCCAAAGCATATGAGCCAGGTGCGGACGCTTGGTCCTGGCGCCAACGACCATCGCCACGATTGCCAGGGCAAGTGAGAAACAGGCATTGCTCAGCCCCATCTGAAGAAGAGAATCAGTCATCATTGTTCTCCCCTCCTTCCTGCTCGTCAAGGACGGTCCGGATCCGGGCAATCTCGTCGCGGGAGATCTTCTTCTCCTCGACAAGATGCGTAATAAGCGGCGCGAACGACCCTGCTGTCAACTTGGCGGCCAGCGATTCCAATTGCGCGCCCGCATAGGTTTGGCGAGACATGGCCGCCGAGAAGAAGTGGACCGACAAGCCGCGGTCACGTTCGACGTATCCCTTCTCTTCCAGACGCTGCAGCAACTTCTGGACCGTTCCGTGCTGCGCTTTGGTCGCATCAGGATAGAGTTGCTCGCGTATTTCGCGGGCCGTCAATCGGTCATTCCGCCAAAGCAGATTCATGACGGCCAATTCCGCGTCAGCCAAATGTCGTTGTCTCACTGTCATAATCCTCCGTTTTCAGGCCGAGGTACGATGAACTGTCGTAATTATACGACATCTTGTCGTATTTGTCAAGGCTTTTTTCCGCGTGTGTAAGGGTGAACCTCCCCCGAGGCTCTTTCTGCAACCTGGCCTCTCCAAATGGGCAATCCGGGATTAAGCCCTGATGGCCGGCAGTTGCACAAGAGCGTGAGACTGCTGTATAATTCACGCTGAAACCAGAACAGCATCTCGCTTTGAGTGTGCTTTCTTGAATATTAGTTTTGGAAGATGCCACATGAGAAACCGTATTTCACTATGTATTCATGGGAGGAAGAAATGAAAAAGCTTGGATTAGTTTTGACTGTGTTGAGTATTGTGTTGGTTTGCTTTCAGCAGGTGGAAGCAGAAAAATATGAACCGAATTGGGAGTCGCTTTCGCAGTGGAAGGTGCCGCAGTGGTTTGATGACGCCGTGCTGGGAATATACTGCCACTGGGGGGTTTACTCGGTACCGGGATACCGGTTTAACGACGGTGCTGAACAGGTGGATAGCGGCTTGTGGTACGGCATGTTTATGTATGTGCCTAATGACTCGGGCCGACCCAATTATGGCGTTTATGACCACCACAGGAAGACGTATGGTGATCCGGCTAAGTTTGGATACCATGATTTCGTACCCATGTTCAAGGCGGAGAAGTGGGACCCGGACCGCTGGGCGAAATTATACAAATACGCGGGCGCCGACTTTGCAGGTGTCGCCGCAGAGCACTGCGATAATTTTTCCCTGTGGGACACCGAATTTGATGAGTACAATTGCATGGACAAGGGACCGCGACGGGATGTTTTGGGTGAAATGTTTGAGGCGGCCAGGAAGCACGGCATGAAGACTGTTGCGACATTCCATGAAACACCCGAAGAGATGTTTGAGGCAGGCAGACGCTATTGTCCGGAAGGTGTCGGTCCCAATAATCCCGAATACAAGGAGCTGTATGAAACGGATCCCATCAGTGTGAAGAACAAGAAGCTGCTTGAGGTTGTGGATAAATACCAACCGGATCAAATATGGTTTGAAGATGAATATTGTGGCGAAGATAATTGGAAGCCATTTCTGGCATACTATTATAACGCAGCAGAGAAATGGGGTAAGGAGGTCATGATCACCCGTAAGGGCCGTGAAGCGCCTCTATCATGCTCCGTGCTGGATATCGAGGGCGGAATTTTCCCAAATGGTATATGGCAATGGGCAGGCATGACGGAGCCTCAGGAACAGAGATGGCAGAAGGACGTGCCAATTGGGAATTACTGGGCGTACGCCACCGGCGTGGGCTGCAGACCGATCAACATGCTTGTGGACGGAATAGTGGACAGGATAAGCAAGAACGGGGTAACCCTTCTGGATGTCGCTCCCAAGGCTGATGGAACACTTCCGGAAGCTCAGATTGAGGGATTGAAGAAGTTGGGCGAATGGATGGCCGTGAACAAAGAAGCCCTCTACGCTGCAAAACCCGCTCCGTTCGTGGAAGGCGGCGTGGATGAATGGAAAGCAGGCTCAATACGGTTCCTGGAAAAAGGTGACTATCTATACGCGATCGATCTGGGGAACATATGGCCGACGTCGTTGGGCTTTGCCGACTATGAAGACAGCAAACCACCCAGCGCTCCCTATACCATCCCCGGCGTAAAGCCATTGAAAGGCTCCGAGATTCAGATGCTTGGCAGCAGCAAGAACCTGCCCTGGCATCTGGAAGGCGACGATCTGGTGATCGAAGAGATGCCCGACTCACTGCCGTGCGATTACGCTTGGTCATTCAAGATTCCGTTAAGTGGTGTAACTAATTGACAGCGTACCTCCAGCTCTATTGAGATTGAATCGAAGTTCACTACTCTTGCCAGAGGAAGGAATCATGATCTGTAGAAGGAATCTGAGTTTAGTGGTGTTTCTGTGTTTGTTCGTCTTATTGCTTCCCGGGTTGTCGTTCGCGCAAAGCGCAGACCCCTAAACGGATTGCTCTTCCAGCAACGATGCGGGTGTTGGGACACATTGGCGGCACCCCTTCTTTGTGCTTGACGTGAACGGCATTCGGGATATACCATACGTGGCGCAATGGTCGGGTCCAAGGAATCATCCAGCCGCAGGGTAGGATTGCGGGAAACGTGTGAGTATTCGGTCAGTTCCGGACGTTCCCGTTGAGAGCAGCAACAGGTCCAGGAGGTGCTATACGATGAGAAGTAAACAAGGCGCGCATGTTTGTCAGAGAACTGATCAGTTCCGCAAGCGCACCAGGAAAGGTCGTTGGCCTGTTTGGAGTTTCGCCGTTGGGGGTCTGCTGTCACTGCTGTGGTTCCTGGTGCGTGTGATTCCGAAACCTTCCCGTGCGATGTATCCATGTCAGAGGGTGGCTTTCCCGTTGGCCTCGACCTTTGTGGTTTGGCTGGCAGGCACCGTCGGGTCGATCACGGCTTTTCGCAAGGCGAAACGCTGTTATGCCCGTTCGCGATACGTTCTGTGTGCCGTACTCGTCGCAGTCGCTGTCGGATCGATATGGTTTGCGCAGACTCTGACGACGGAAGAGACAGCCCTGGCTGACGAGCTGGTCGCAAACGCGCCGATAGGTGTCGCGAAGGGAATTAATCCGGGACGCGTGGTGTGGGTGCACGATCCGGACGCGACCGATTGGGACGGGCCCGGAGAAGGATGTTGGTGGGAACCCGATCACACGAGCCAGGTGGCCGTGGACCGAATGATGGACCGGGCGATACAGGCGCTTGCGGGCGAGACGGACAGCTCCGCTGCCTGGGACAAGTTTTTCAAGCACTTCAACCAGGCGAGCGGCAAGGGTGATGTCGGATACAAGCAGGGTGAGAAGATCACCATCAAGGTGAATTTCGTGGGTTGCCTTGAAGTCTGGGGCCGAGGCCGTAAGGTGACGAAGATCGAGCAGTATAACTTGAGAAATAGAGATTACATGAACACCTCGCCGCAGATGATGATGGCCGTGTTGCGACAGCTTGTGGATAACGTCGGCGTGAACCAGGCCGACATCACCATTGGCGACCCAATATGCTTTTTCCCTAACGAATACTATGACATGTGCCGTGAGGACTTCCCGGATGTCCACTACCTGACGTACACGGGCAAGTTCGGCAGGAGACAGTCGAAAAAGTCGTCAGTACCCCTGTACTGGAGCACGGCGGCAGCGGCGGATTTGCAGACGGATCACTTGCCTGCTTCGTACGTTGAGGCCGATTACCTGATCAATCTGGCGAACCTCAAGAGCCATAACGACTTTGCCGGAGTCACGCTCTGCGCCAAGAACCATTACGGGTCGATGATGCGGTGTCCGACACGCGTGGAAGGCTACTACGATATGCATGAGGACCTGCCATATCCCACGCCGGGCATGGGACACTATCGACCGCTCGTGGACCTGATGGGACACAAGCATCTTGGCGGTAAGACGGTACTTTACCTTGTCGACGGACTCTATGCCGGGAAACACGCTCTGGAACGTGCGCCGAGAAAGTGGAATACGGCTCCATTCGACGGCGACTGGTCTTCGTGTCTCTTGGCCTCGCAGGACCCGGTGGCCATTGATTCGGTCGGGTTCGATTTCCTCTATACGGAATGGGATGACGCCCCTCACAAGTCAGGCACGACCGACTTTCTGGTGGAGGCTGCACTGGCGGACAACCCGCCTTCGGGGACGTTCTATGACCCTGATCATAAGGGAAATGTGGAGCGTATGAAGAGTCTCGGCGTCCACGAGCACTGGAACAACCCGAAGGATATGCGGTATTCGCGCAACCTGGGGACGGGCGAGGGCATAGAACTGGTGAAACTGACGGGCACCTAGAGTGCGCGGTGACTCGCAGCGCCGGAGTAGGCTGAACGATCCTAAATGATGAAGATAGATGTTCTTTGTGTCGGTGTTTCTGCATACGACCTGGTTTTCTCGCTTTCCGGTCATCCTCAGCCGGACGAGAAGACGAGTGCCGACGCTCTGGTTTCATGCGGCGGTGGCCCTGCTGCGAATGCAGCCGTCACCGTTGCGAGGCTCGGGTTGAAATCCGCTTTCGCCGGGTATGTCGGAAGCGATTTCTTTGGTGAGCAGATCCTGCAGGAGTTCGCTTCGGAGGGCGTGGTGACTGACCTGATCCTCCGAGGAGAGGAACAGACACCTCTTTCGGTTATCCTCGTCAAGCCAAACGGTGACCGCGCAATCGTCCATTATCGTGGAAAGAACCATTACTTGTCGGCGGATAGCGTTGATCTCTCGACGATTGAACCTTCCGTGATTCTTTTCGACGGACATGAACCCGATGCCTCCGTCCAGCTCGCGGACTACGCCCGTTCGAAGGGAGTCAAGACGGTGCTGGATGCCGGTTCTGTCCATCGTGGAACGCTGGAACTCATGGAGAAAGTCGATTATCTGGTGGGATCGAGGAAGTTCGCGCTTGAATTCACGGGAGAATCGTCGGAAGAGGCCGCCATTCAGAAGTTGTCCGAACACAATTCATCCGTAGTTGTTACGCTGGGTGCACAGGGTCTCGTCTGGAAGAACGAATCCGGCGAAGGACATCTACCGGCGTTCAACGTTGTCGTTGTCGATACTACAGGTGCCGGGGACGCGTTCCACGGCGCATTTGCCGCGTGCGTGGCGTTAGAAGGCAACTGGGAATACACTCTCAAGTACTCTAGCGCAGTCGCTGCCCTCTGCTGCACGAAACTCGGCGCACGTATAGGCATGCCAACGAAAGAGGAAGTGGAGAAGTTGATAGGCAAGTCGCGAGTGTGAAATGAGCTCAAAGTCGTCGAAAGAAGGTCCCGTCAACGAATATTCGCCTGGGGAGGAAATCGCCAACAGCATTACGGCGGGTGTCGGCGCCGCATTTAGCGTTGCGGCGATGAGCGTGCTGGTGACTCTTGCCGCCATCAAAGGCGACGCATGGCGCGTGGTAAGCTTCAGCATCTTCGGGGCGGCGCTCGTGTTGCTGTACTTCGCAATGACCCTGTACCACAGCTTTCGGTCGCCGCGCCTCAAACGTTTCTTCCAACTCATGGACCACGTGTTCATCTACGTTCTGATAGCGGGAACCTATACCCCGGTGATGCTGGTCAACCTTCGGGGCGTATGGGGCTGGTCGCTCTTCGGCATAATATGGGGCCTGGCGGTCGCGGGGATCGTCTTCAAGATCCTCTTCTTTGGCCGGTTCATCGTACTGTCAACCGCGGTATACGTTGCCATGGGCTGGTTGGCTCTCGTCGCTCTGAAACCAGCCATGGCCG
>Ga0114922_10001229_pt1 | contig 24473 bp, 20 predicted proteins | sample AartaG_FD_100975 | JGI IMG/M metagenome (GOLD analysis project Ga0114922, IMG submission 100975) | Deep subsurface microbial communities from Aarhus Bay to uncover new lineages of life (NeLLi) - Aarhus_00045 metaG | ecosystem: Environmental > Aquatic > Marine > Oceanic > Sediment | place... | reverse complement strand
CCCTGGAGGAATTACAAATATAAATAAACTAGATAAGTTAAAGCTTCATAAACTTGTAGTTGATTTTATTGAAGAAAAAGTAGATGAAAAAATAGAAAAAAGGGTAGAATTAGAATATTTACTTAAAAGGTTGAGTGAGTTAAGAGAATAAGAAGTTGACAATTTACTAAGCACACTTGTACTAACAAAAGAAACTTATCTACAAATATATACATAATGGATTAATTGAAATGGAAAAAAATAATATAATACGTAAATTAAAAACACATGGAGTTAATGAGGATGATATGATTACATTTTTATTAAAGCTAAGAGATAAAAGTTTTAATCAAAAAGACTGTGATGTTGTCTTGCATAAATTAGGTTATGACAAATTGTTTAATACTAAAACAAAAGACATTACTATAAACAATGAGACATGTTATGAAAAACTGATAAATGATTTTATTAATAAAAAAAATAGAAAATAATATTTTTAAATAACATAAATCTAGTCACTTTGAAAAAATTTAAATTAGCTATCATATTTCATAGTTTTTAAAATGGAAAATTTGAAATGAGAAATTTAATTCTCCGTTCTAAAGTTTTACATATTAAACCAATTAGGTATCTCATGAAGTGTACTTAGTAATACAATAGAAAAATGAGCAAAAAGGGTATCTCTTAAAGTGTATTTTTAGAGGGTACTATAAGGTTTAATAGTCATGAAATATATTAAAGTAAATATTTTAATCTTCTATTGCTATATATAACCAGTCATCAACAAATTAACTAAATCCAAATTCTAGATAAACCTCTTTAACACATTCATTTGCAAGTGCCATTTATAGCCTTTTATACTATAAATGCAAATTTTTATCAAATAAATTTAATGTACTATTTTATTGAGTTTATAAATCACTGTGCTAAAATTGTGCTAAAAATAGCTATATTTTATACTATTTTGAATAGTAACTATTTATGTAGTAATTAAAAGTAAATGCAACTATCATAAGATGTAGGATACAATATTCAATCAACAATTTTTCACAAAAAATCAATAATGATAAAAAATAACATAGCATACAAGAGGATTTTAAATGATTAAAAAAGTTTTTTTAGTTATAAATGAGGATAAAAAAGAAACTACATCGCTTGATGAATTAACACTACTAATAAAAGAACATTATAAAATGGAAAATATAGTAGTATCCTATAGAGATGTTTTAATTGATTATAATGAAACTACATTAACTTTATTGTACCTATGTGATAAAGAGATAAAGTTTTTCTTTAAAAACCATCTAAATAGTGGTATGAATATAGCTATTTTACCTACAAAAGAAAATAAAAATACAATCTTGAGTTATGGTATTTCAAATGATATACATGAAGCACTTGATGATGGATTCAATATAGATAGATTCTCAATTGTTGATATTTTACTTTGTAATGATGAACCTGCATTTACAAATATTATTATTGGTGATGTTCATGGATTAAATAATACTGCATTAGAAAATAGAAATTTTCTATATAAGATAAAAGAGTTTTTCTCTCACTTACGAAACTTAAGTTTTAAAGACTATACTTTAACTACTTCAAAAGATCAGAAAATTCAAACAGCATCTACAGGTATCATGGTACTAGAGCACAATGTAAAGTTGGGACACTATAACTTGATAAATGAGGAGTTCTCTTTACATGATGGAAAACTAAATGCCTTTGTTTTATCACCTACAAGTTTATTGGCTTATATTTATTATCTTTTCTTAGTATCTTTTTATAGTAGATTTTCTTTAAGTACTCTTCCTAAAAGTATAGGTTTAATAAAAACATCAAATCTAACTATTGATAGCTCAACTGCAATGGACTTTAAAATAGATGGTATTTTGATGAGTTCCAAAACAATTGAATTAAAGATTGTTAAAAATACTTTTAATATAACCCTTGGTAGAAATATAAAAAATATACCACAAATAAACAATATGGAAGATGAAAAAGATACTATAAAAATAGAAGCACTACCAAAAGGTGAGATGAAAAATGCACTAATAAATGAACCTGTGCCATTTTTTAAAAAAGCAGATGAGAATGATTTTAAAGAACTATTTTTATCTTTAAGACAAAGTGCTAAATTAAGTTCTGTATTTATAGTACTTATGGTTTTAAGTACACTACTTGCCACTACAGGGCTTTTCCAAAATTCGGCACCTGTAATCATAGGTGCTATGATTTTAGCACCTCTTATGGCACCAATTATATCTTTATCTATGGGTATAGTAAGAGATGAAAATCAGCTTATAACCAATAGTATGAAAACTTTATTTTATGGTATTTTGACGGCTTTATTATTCTCTTGTATACTATCTTATATAATCCCTTTAGCTGTTTTAACCGATGAGATGAGAGGACGACTGAATCCAAATGTTTTAGATTTGATGGTTGCTATCATTTCAGGAATAGCTGGTGCTTATGCTAACTCAAAAAGTGAAATTGCCAAAAGTTTAGCTGGAGTTGCTATTGCTGTTGCATTAGTACCACCGTTGAGTGTTACAGGTATTGGGATTGCTTGGGGAGATTTTGATATTGTATATGGTTCTTTTTTATTATTTATTACAAACCTTGTTGGTATTACACTTGCTGCATCTTTGACATTTCTGGTTTTAGGGTATGCACCAATTCATCGTGCTAAAAAAGGTTTATTATACTCATTTGTAATATTAGCTATGATATCAATACCTTTAGTTATCTCTTTTGTGAAAGTTATAAAACAAAACAATATCTTAACACAGTTAAGTGAACAACATTATATAATCAATAATAAAAATATTGATGTTGATATACTCGAAGTAGATTTAAGCAAAAATATACCAACTATATTTATTCAAACAAAAAGTAGTGAAGTTTTAAAAAAAGAAGATTTAAATCTTTTAAATAAAAAAATATCAAGACAAATAGATGAAAATATTTTATTGAATATTGATATGAGAATAGTTGTACAAGCTAAATGATAAATCAATTATTTTAATTAACTTATAGTTGGACTAAATGCTTTTGTACTGACATTTATAGTATCTCCAATAGTTAAATTTTTGGCTTCTTCTTTTGTAATCACTATTTCAACTAGTTGTTGACCTATTGATATAATTGCTATATAAATAACATCTACTTTTACTATATCTAAAAGTTCACCTTCAAAGGAAAATTTTGATGATCCTGATGTTTTTAGTAGTACATCTTTTACTTTTCCATCATTTATAATTTTCCCTTGATTTAAGACAATCACCCGATTACTTAGTCTATAAATCTCACTTGGGTCATGGCTTACCATAATGGTTGTTGTTCCAAACTCTTTATGAAGTGTTAATATTTCATTTTGTAGTTTTGTTCGCATACCGGGGTCTAGCGCAGATAAAGGTTCATCCATAAGTAATAATTTTGGTTTATTCATTAAAGCACGACATAAACTTACACGCTGTTTTTGTCCACCACTAAGAGTGTTTGGAAGTCGTTTTTTTAGTTTTAATAGCTCTGTCATCTCTAATAGTTTTGTAGCTAGTGCTTTATCTTTATTTACATAAAGTAGGTTACCTTCTACACTCATATTTGGAAATAGGGCATAATCTTGAAACACAAAACCTATCTCTCTTTTTTGAACTGGGGTATTAGTTTTATTATCAAGCCAAATTTTATCTTTTATTTTGATAATCCCTTTTGCATCTTCAAGTCCAGCAAGTATTCTTAAAAGTGTAGTTTTCCCACTACCGCTTTCACCTGCTAAAGCTACAAAATCTCCCTCTTTTATATCTAATTGTACATTTAAATCCATCTCTCCATTTGAGCCATGAAGTTTTTTATTTATATCTATTTCAATCATACTTTATATCCCAAACTTCTTATTTTGTCTACCATTAAACGTATATACACTAAGTAAAACAAGAAAACTGATAATCACCATAATAGCACTATAAATATGAGCAGACTCATAATCCATAATCTCAACCATCTCATATATAGCAACAGAAGCTACTTTCGTCTCTTCAGGTATACTTCCACCAACCATCAAGACAACACCAAACTCACCAACAGTATGGGCAAATGTAATAATGATAGCTGTTAAAACTGCTGGTTTTATATTTGGTAGCGCTACTTTTATTATGGTTACTAGTTTACCTTTACCTGCAATATAACTAGCTTCCAACATATTTTTATTTATTGACTCAAAACCACCTTGCAGTGGTTGAACCATAAAAGGTAATGAGTAAAAACAACTAGCAACTACAAGTCCTGTAAAGTTAAACACCAATGCAATATCAAAATACTCATCAAAAAATGCCCCTACAGGAGAATTTTGTGAGAGTGATACAAGTATATAAAATCCTAAGACAGATGGGGGAAGTACAATAGGAAGTGCTGTTAATGCTTCAAAAAAAGGTTTTGCTTTAGATTTTGTTTGAGATAACCACCAAGCAAGAGGTACACTTATGATAAAAAGTATAAGTGTAGTTAAACCAGCAAGTTTAAAAGATAAAATAAATGGTGCAAAATCTAAAGATAAAAGTGTATCAATCATTACAAATAGAACCTATTGATAACTCACTTGCTTTTATAAATGCAGTTACATTATCTCCTACTTTTAAATTCATTTTTTTTGATGAGTTTACTGTGATAATTGATTCTAGTGTAGTGTCAAATATTTTTAGAGTGATACTACTTAAAAGTTTTCCATTTTCAATATCTATTATAGTTGTATCAAGTTTATTTGAGTAGCTTACCTCTCCTGTAAAGTTTTTAGCTATTGCTACATGTGATGGTTTTGCTACAAGATATACTTTTGTACCTATTTTTATATCTTCATTTAAATCTAAACTCATCATTGATAAAGTTTGATCGTTAAAATCAAATTTAACTATATTTAGACTATCACAATTCTCAATATCTTTAACAGTTGCTATTAACTTACTCATGGGATTAAGTATCCAAAATCTTTTAATATTTCTTTTGCTTTAGAACTCAATATAAATTGATAAAATGCTTTTACCTCTTTATTGTCCTTCGCATTTTTTAGTATCACTATACCTTGATCTATTGGGTTGTAAAGTTTTGTATCTACATCTATCCAGTTTATACCTTTTTTATATTTAGCCATTTTAGGACTATATAGTGAAGACTTGGCTATAAATCCAATGTCGGCTGCAGTTACTGTATAAGATACTGTTTGAGATATTGATTCCCCATAAATAAATTTTTTCTTTATATTATTATATACTCCAGCATTTTTCAAAGCTTGTGCAGTAGCGATTCCATATGGTGCTGTTTTTGGGTTTGCTACAGCTATTCTTTTTATGTTTGGGTTTTCAACTAGCTTTATACCTTTTGAAAAATCTTGTTTTTTGATACTTAGGTATGCTAAGCTACCTTTTGCATATACAATAGGTTTAGTTATTGCTATATTATTTTTATATAAAGCATTTGGGTATTTCATATTTGCAGACATGAAAAGTTGATATGGTGCTCCATGTGATATTTGTGCTGTTAGTTTGCCACTACTGCCCAATGTCACTTTAACTTTTGTATTTGGATAAAGTTTATTAAACTCTTTTTTTAAATCTTCTATTGCATAACTTACATTTGCCGCAACAGCTATTTTAATATCACCTGCAAATAAGGAACTACTTACTAATAAACTTCCTAATATTAATTTTTTAAATATCATATAATAACTCTTTTTATATTAGCTTTTAGATTAGTTAATATTTCATATTTTATAGTGTTATGAATTTGTGATAAATGTGTAACATTATCAAATACACACACCTCTTCATCATCTCCAATACAAGAGAAACTATCCATAGATATTCTCCCTAAAACTTCTTTTTTATTAGCAATAGATGCCGTTACATTGTCAGGCACTCTAAATAGTCCATCACCATAGCCAACATCATAGTTTGAAACTATCATATCAGATGATGCAATATATGCACAACTTCCATATCCTATATGCTCATCTTTTTTTAGTTCTTTTGTTGTTATTTTATTTGCATGTAAAGATAAAATTGGTTTAAGATATTTTTCCTCTTCTAAATCCAAGTATCCATAAGCTCCTATACCTATTCTAGCCATATCATAGATATTCATATCTACTTTATGTACTCCTGCACTATTTGCACAATGTATTTTAAAATAATAGTCAATGTTATCTTTTATGTGAGGTATAATTGATAAGAACTTTTCCTCTTGTATTTTAGTGATTTTATTATCTTCATCTGCACAACAGAAGTGTGTAAATACCCCATTTAAAATAAGATTATTTTTTTTGATAAGTTCTAAAGCTGTAGTTATTTCACTTTCATCTATACCATTACGGTTCATACCTGTATCGATTTTTAGTTCAATTTTACTTTGTTTTGGAACTTTGTTTAAACTATCTATGCTATTTATAGATATAACTATACCATCATCAAGAAGTTCAGGTATATCATATAAAACTAAAATAGTTTCAAATCCATACTTTTTTGCAATATTTGCTTCATTCAAATTTCTAACAAAAACATTTTTTATCCCATATTCTTGACACATAATAGAAATCTCTTCTATCCCATGACCGTATGCATTATCTTTTAGTGCAATTGATAGTTTCTCTTTTGCACCACATTTAGTACTAAAATAGTCTAGATTATGAAAAAATGATTGTTTGTTTAGTTTTATATATCCCATTGTGTGATTATACCAAATGATGTTTTAATTTTTAGTTGGCTTTAAAATATTGTTTACAAAAGGGATAGTAGAGATAAGTTTTACTTTATTTGTAATTAGACCAGCTAAAAGACTTTTAAACATATCGTTATAAAGTTCTTCATAAATCTCCTCTACATCCATAAATCCATCTATTATTAAAGTTGCAAGTCCATGTAATGAAGCCCATATAACTATAGATTGTTTATAACTATCTTCATCTTTTATGATTCCACTTTTTTGACCCTCTTGAATAGCTAATTTTAATGCACCAAACCCACTGCAATTTTCATCTTTAATACTTACAATATTTTCTCTAATATGTGCATATTTTATTCCAAAAAGTAGTCTATAAAGGTTTGGATTATTTTTTGCCCATTCAATATATGATTTTGTAGCTAGATAAAACCTATCAACCAAAGATTTACTTTGATCATTTAAAATAGGTGCAGTAATATTATCAAATTGTTCAAAACCATTTTCAATCATAACTTCTATTAAGGTATCTTTTGATTTAAAGTGTCTATATATAGCACTTCTTGAAGTACCTGTGGCATTACTTAGTACCTTTAAAGTTAATTTATCTATATCATTATCAACTATAAATTCAAAAGCGATTTTTAAAAATTCTTCTTTAAGATTTCCATGGTGGTAGTCGTTTTTTATCATGAAAACATTATAACATAAAGATATATAGTTTTATGTTGACAGTGATTACATTTTATGTTATCATTGTTTACATTGAAAAAGCAAGGTGATTTTATGGAAAAATATATTAACTATTTAGATAAACAAAAGTATAAAATAATTATATTAACTACTTTATTTATATCCTTATTATCTATTAGTTTAAAAGATATTTCATTTGAGGGTAGTTATAGAATTTGGTTTGATAAGGATTCTTCTATAATTAAACAATACGATAAGTTTAGAAAAGATTTTAGTGGTGATGATACTTTTATCATAGCATTTAAAGATACTAAATCTAAAGATGGTGTGTTCAATAAAAAAGCTATTAATACTATTCTTAATCTAACAGATGAATTTGAATCTATTGATGGTGTGGATGATGTAACATCTTTAACAAACTATCAGTATATGATAGATTCTAATGACAACTTTATTGTAGATGATTTTATCGAAGATAATAATAACTTAGAACAAAAAAAACAAATTGCTATAAATGATAATCTTATTTTAAATCAGCTTATCTCTAAAGATGGTAAAACTACTGCAATAGCTGTAAAGTTAGCAGAAGAAGTTGGAGCCAATGAAGAGGTTAATATTTATGTATATAAAGAGTTATTAAAAATTACAAAACAATATGAACAACAAGAAGGATATAAGTTTTATATCTCAGGTACTCCTGCTATTACAGCATCATTGGTTATCGTTTCACAAAAAGATGCGGCTATACTTATGCCACTTGCTGTTGTTATTGTTGTGTTATTATTATTTTTTATTTTTAGGAGTTTTATAGGTATTCTTGTACCTTCAATTGTGATTATTTTTACATTTTTAACAGTTCTTTCTATTCAAATGCTTTTAGGATATAAGTTAAATAACTTTACAGTAAATATTCCATCTTTTGTAAGTGCCATTGCTATTGCAGATGCTATGCATTTGTATTTAGCATGGGTATATTTCAAAATAAATAATTATACAAATAAGGAAGCCGTAAGATTAGCATTAAAAAATAATATTTTACCAATAGCCCTTACATCTTTTACAACTGCAATAGGATTTGCAACATTAGGGGCAAGTAGTATTGTACCAATTTCTACTCTAGGTATTGCTATCACATCATCTGCATTTTTTGCTTTTATCTTTAGTATTACTATTGCACCTGCAATTTTATTAACTTTAAATGATGAGTATAAAGTTAAACCATTAAAGTTTTTAAATCTATTAAATACAAAAGGGTATGGTAAATTTATAGTTAATAATGATAAAAAAATTGCTGGTAGTTTTTTAATAATATTTATTGTTTTATTGTACGGATTAACTTATACTAAAGTAGATAGCAATAGTATAAAATATTTTAAAGAAGATACAATGGTTCGAAGTGGCTCAACTTTTATTGAGGACAAATTAACTGGTGCTATGATATATGAAATTATTATTGATACTAAAGTACAAGATGGGATAAAAAATAAAGAGTTTTTACAAACTGTAATAAAATTTGAAGATGAACTTTATAATAGTTTTGAAAATATAAGATTTACAAGCTCCATAAAAGACATATTGATTCGTATGCAAAAAGTTTTAAATCCTAAATCTAAAGATATACTACCATCAAATCAAAACTTAATTGCACAATATCTACTTTTATATAATATGAATTTACCACAAGGTAAAACGACAAATGATAAAATTGATACACCTTATCAAAAAATAAGATTAACACTAAATAGTGATATTCAAGATACCTCAAAAGATTTAGAGATGATAGATTGGATAAATAATTGGTGGAAAATAAATACACAATATGAAAGTGAAGTGCAAGGACAAACAACAATATTTGCTTATATGCAAAGTAGTGTCAGTAATACTTTAACAGTTTCTATAGGATTTACACTTCTTATTGTAATAGTTTTGATGTTGATAATATTTAAAAATATTAAGATGACTTTACTTTTTATATTACCAAATATTGCTCCTATAGTTTTAGTAGCAGGTATTATGGGGTATGCTGGGATAAATATTGATATAGGAGTGGCTATTAGTGCTGCTGTTATTTTGGGAATTGCTGTTGATGATACTATACATTTTTTTAGCAAATATTTTGATGCTATTAAAACTAAATCATTTGAAGAAAGTATTGATTATGTGATTAGTCATAGTGGAAATGCGATGATTTTAACAACATTTATTTTATCGTTTACTTTTGCTATTTTTGCCATTAGTAGTTTTATACCAAATGTGCATTTTGCAATTGTTACAGTAAGTGCTTTAAATATTGCTCTTCTTCTTGACCTTATTTTACTTCCAGCATTGTTAAGTATATTTTATAGAAAAAAATTATCTTAACAATTACTGGATAATAATTTAATACTTACCTAAAGTTAAAGTTGTTTTATCTAATTGTTTAGAGTTGTTATCAACAGCTTCTATTAATACACTATAAGTATTTCCTTTTCCACCTGAACATGGTGCTAAATAAGCACCCTCAGGTTTACCGTATTTTGCAGCTCTATGTGCTATTACAGATTTGAAGTTATCAGGTAAATCAAATGTTTCACCCTCAAAAGAAGGGATAGTTACGTTTTTTGAGCCTTTCTTGATACTATATGAAACTACACCGTGACCACCATCTCTCATACCTTTAAAAGTTTCATCACTAAAAGATAAGATTAACTTTGTAGTACCAGCTGGAATATTACTCACACTAATTTCAGGTGAACTACCTGCTTCCATATTATAATCAGAACACACAGCATCCTCTGGTACAGTTATACCATCCCATGTCTCTTTATCAGCAAAATTTACATTTAAATTTGCACCATTTAAACTAACTATAGCTAGTGTTGTAACACTAAAAAATGTTAATAATAATTTTTTCATTTTCTTCCTTTATATAAGTTTTTCTTATTAAAAATCATTATATCTTTTGATTATTAAAAAAATATTAGATTAAATATTTAATTATGATTTTTTGACCAAATGATTTTTTAATTTACATTTGGTATAATCAACTTTATGAAAATAGCAGTAGTATCAGACTCACATAGAAAAACAGATTTAACAGAACAAGCCATAGATATGTTAAAATCTAAAGGTGCCCAGTATTTAGTACATGCTGGAGATTTAGAGATAAAAGAGAATCTTGAATTATTAAAGAATTCAGGCTTGATATATGTTAGTGTATTTGGAAATAATGATTATAATTTAATACAGTACCAAGATCAATATAAAATATATAAAGAACCATATTACTTTAAAATAAAAGATATGAAGTTTAAACTTATGCATATTCCTAATTTTTTATCTCCAGATTCAGATATTATAATATTAGGTCATACTCATATACATGAACACCAATATGTAAATAATACACTATATTTAAATCCTGGTGAATTGTGTGCTAGAGAGAAAGATTTAACAGAGTGTGTTTTACTAGAGATAACAGATACACAATATATAATTGAATATAATTTTAAAAAGCCATCAGATGAAATATGGCAATCAAAAACAACAAAATATGAAAGAGGAGTGTAGTGAAACTTATGATTAAATATTATAAGTCAAACTAAACGAATATGGATAATATAAAAAATAAAATATACCTTTGTGCAATATGTAATGTAGAGAGTGGTACATGCAATGAAGATTGTAAGTTTTGTACACAAAGTGTTAAATATAAAGCAGATATACAAAGATATAAAACAAAAGCAATTCAGTCTATAGTTGATGAAGCAATAATTGCTAGAAAAAATAAAGCTATTGGTTTTTGTCTTGTAACTGCTGGAAAAGGGCTAACTGACAGTAGAGTCGAATTTATTTGTGAAGCAGCACGTGCAGTAAATAAAGAGAAACTAGGGCTTACACTTATAGCTTGTAATGGTACTGCCACACTAGAACAACTACAAGAGTTAAAAAAAGCAGGTATAGCCAACTACAACCATAATCTAGAAAGTTCAAAAGAATATTATGAAAATATCTGTACTACTCATAATTGGGATGAGAGATACCAAACTTGTCTAAATGTAAAAAAGGCAGGACTAAATCTTGTTTGTGGTGGTATATTTGGTTTAGGAGAAACTCAAGAGGATAGAGTGTCTATGTTAAAATCAATAGCATCTTTAAATCCAAAAACAGTACCTCTTAACTTTTTTCATCCAAATGATGCCTTACCTTTTGTAAAAAACTCAGTTTCACAAAGCGAAGCATTTGAGTTAATTAAACTAGCACGTGAGATGATACCAAATGCCCATAAAATTATGGTAGCAGGTGGTAGAGAACTGATGTTTAAAGAGAATCAATATGATGTTTTTAAATATGGAGCAAATTCAATTGTAATTGGAAACTATCTAACAACACAAGGTAAAGAGACATCTCAAGATATTCAAGAGCTTGAAAATTTAGGATACACTATTGCAAAAAGCTGTGATAAATAAAGATTTAATATGAGTAATGAAATATCAATAATTATAACATTATCTATTATAATATTAGCCTCACCTTTACTATCTAAACTTATAAAAATACCTGTAATACCTATTGAGATATTTTTAGGTTCGGTTGCTATTACATATAATGTTATTGAGCATAATCATATATTTACACTAGTAGCTGAATTAGGCTTTTTATATCTGATGTTTTTAGCAGGATTGGAAGTTGACCTTAAAAAACTACTTAAAATATCCCCAAGTTTATTAAAAAAAGGGCTTATATACTCAACATTACTCTATGTATTTGCTGCAATATTTACATTTACATTTGATTTATCAAAAATATTTATTGTAACTTTGCCTTTAATATCTATAGGGCTTTTAGCAGTTCTAAAAAAAGAGTATGGTGATGTGCCATGGTTAAACCTAGCAATAACAGTTGGACTTATTGGTGAGATAATATCTATAGTTGTTTTAACTGCTGTGAGTGCTGCTTTAGAGTTTGGAATCACTAGTACATTTTATGGAACACTTATAGAACTAAGTTTAGTATTTGTAGCTATGATTGTATTTTATTACTTTTTCCATAATCTTATGTGGTGGTATCCAGAATTTAAAACATTTTTAATGCCAAAAGATGACAATCAAGAACAAGATATAAGAATCTCTATGGGTATATTTTTTCTAATGATTGCTGTTATGTTATATCTTCATTTAGAGGTTGCTCTTGGTGCATTTATAGCAGGTGTATTTATAGCTACATTTTTCCATCATAATAAAGAATTACCGCATAAACTTGAACACTTTGGATTTGGTTGGTTAGTACCTATATTTTTTATATGGATTGGAACATCGTTTGAATTACAGTCACTTTTACTTCCAAACTTAATAACAACAGCAGTTCTTATAACAGTAGCTATGATTTTAATAAGGGTAGTTAGCTCATCTTTATTTATAAAAGATATTGGTTTTAAAAACTCAATGTTATTAGCTTTGTCACACTCGATGCCACTTACACTATTAATTGCTGTTGCTACTTTAGCATTTCAAAACAATAGTATCAGTCAGTTTTATTATTATGCATTTTTATTAGGTGCTATTTTTGAAGTTATTTTTACGATGTTAATTATAAGGGCTGTATCTAATAATAAATAATAATTTTAATATTACAACTATTTTGATATACTATTTAATACTAAAATAAAGTGAGTTGTTATGATTAAATTAAGAAATTTAGGAATAAAAATAAAATTAATAATATTATTTTTATTTTTAAAAGTAATACCTTTGATGATAGTTTCGTATTTAGCAATTATAGGTATTAAAACTGCTGGAAATATATTTGTAAATAATCTAGAAAAAAGTTTTGATGATAATAAAAATTTATTAGAAAAAACAGCTAATGATGCTATTGATGATAGTATAAAAGCCCTTGACCAAACCGCACAAGACTCATTAGAAAAATTAACAGTAACTATGGCAAATCAAATTGCTTCATTTTTGTATGAAAGAGATAATGATTTAATTTTTTTATCTAAACAACAACCATCAAATAAGTTATTTAATGACTTCTTTAATTCAAAACAAAAAGATGTGATAATAAATCCAAACTATATATATGATGATAAAAGTTCTAAATGGATAAGAGAAGATAAATTAGACAAGAAAAAAATTCGTATGATTATCCCTCCTAAAGAAAATAATTTAAACTATAACTTCTTTGATTTACAAAATATACCCAAAAAGATGATTCCTATTTATAAAGAGATTACATTTGTAGATTTACAAGGTAAAGAGAGGTATAAAAAATCTAAAATAAATAATAAACTTTTAAATATATCACAACAAGAAAATACATTTTGTAAAGCGGAAGATTATTTTAAACAGATTAAAGATTTAAATAAAGGTGAAATATACGTATCTAATGTGATAGGTGCTTATGTTGGTACAAAAGTTTTAGGTGAATTTACAAAAGATAAAGCCAATAAAGCTGGTATAAAATATGAACCTAGTAAATATGGATATGCAGGAAGAGAAAACCCTTTGGGTAAAAGATTTGATGGATTAATTAGATTTATTACACCTTATTATAAAAATAATATTAAAAAAGGTTATATTACAATTGCATTAGATCATAGACACATTATGGAGTATAGTGATTCTCTAAATCCAACAAAAAGAGATGTTATAAGAGAAATATCAGATGCAAGTGATGGAAACTATGCTTTTATAAATGATTATAAGTTTAGAATGATATCTCATCCCAAAGATTATCATATAAATGGATTTGATAAAAATACAGGAAAAAGAGTAGAACCTTGGGTAAGTGATGATATTGGACAAAAATTTAAAAAATCAAATAGTAATAATATGATTGACTTTTTAAAAACATATCCAGAGTTTGAGAATCAATCAAGTAGCAAAAAACCAAATATGGAGCAACTTTTAAAAGATGGTAATATTGCCCTTGATTGTAGATACTTAAATTTTGCACCACAATGTACATCATTTAAACAAATCACACAAGAGGGTGGATATGGTTCTTGTATAATCTTATGGAGTAAAGTATGGAAACTAACAACAACTGCTGTAATACCATACTATACAGGACAGTATGGAAATACAAAAATAGGATTTGGTACATTTGGAATTGGTGCAAATGTTGCAGACTTTCATTCCGCTGCAAATAAAACTAAAGAAAATATAGCTAATATATTAGTCAATGAAGAGAAAGTTTTAACTAGTTATATAACTAAGGCAACAATAAGTATTCATAAGAGTATTGATGACATTATTAGTGAATTAACTTTTATAACGTTAGTATTAATATTATTAGTTATTTTTATAGCTATTTGGCTTGCTAACTATTTAACTAAGAGAATTAATAAATTAGTTGATGCCAGTGAGGGAGTGTCAAAAGGTGATTACAATATTAACTTTGACACAAGTTCACAAGATGAGATTGGTAAACTTGAACAATCATTTCAAGATACTGCCATTACTATAAAGTTATTAATTGATGATAAAAATAATTTAAATAACTCATTAGATCAAAAAGTTATTACAAGAACAAATGAACTAGAAGTTGCTAAGCAAAAAGCTGAAGAAGCAACAAAAGTAAAAAGTGAATTTTTAGCAAATATGTCACATGAGATAAGAACACCAATGAATGGAATAATTGGTATGACACATTTAATTGAACAAACAAATTTAACAGATAATCAAAAACACTATATTAAAACAATAAATTTATCATCAAATACACTTTTAAGTGTTATAAATGATATTTTAGATTTTAGTAAAATAGAAGCAGGAAAACTAGAGATTAATAGAATTGATTTTAACCTAAAAGATTTAATTGCAGATACTACTGATATAGTTGTATTTAAAGCAAAAGAGAAAGGTTTGTCTTTTGAAGTTGTATATGATGAAAATATTTCAAACTTTCTTTTTGGTGATAGTTTGAGAATATCTCAAGTTTTAATAAACCTTTTAAATAATGCAATAAAATTTACAGATCATGGAAATATAAAGATAGTCATATCAAATAATGGTGATATATTTAAATTTGAAGTTATTGATAGTGGAATTGGTATGAGCCCAAAGGAACAAGAAAACCTATTTTTACCATTTTCACAAGCTGATGCAAGTACTACGAGAAGATATGGTGGTACAGGGCTTGGACTTTCAATATCTAAACAAATTATAGAGTTAATGGATGGAAAAATTTGGGTTAAAAGTAAGGAAAATAATGGTTCAACTTTTTGCTTTGAATTAAAATTACCAAATGCAAAGAATGTTATGAATAAAAAAGTAGATAAAAAATTAACTATAGAAGATATAAAAATTTTAAATGGTGCAAAAATACTTTTAGTGGAGGACAACAAAGTAAATCAAGAGATAATTATTGGTTTATTAGAAAATAGTGGTATAAATATTGATATTGCAGAAAATGGAGCAGAAGCTATTGATACATTTAATAATAATAGTTATGAATTGATTTTGATGGATATTCAAATGCCAATTATGGATGGATACAAAGCCTCAAAACTTATACGAGAACAAAATCAAAGTATACCGATCATTGCTTTAACAGCAAATGCTATGATTAAAGATATAGAAAAAACAAAGGCTTCTGGTATGAATGCTCATTTAAATAAACCAGTAGAGGTTAATAAGCTATATGCAACACTTCTTAAATTTATATCTAAAAATGATGCAGAATCAAAAATATCTAATGTTGATATAGAACAAACAGTAATACCTTATTTTAAAACTATTGATACTGATTTAGGGCTTTCTTTAATGGGAGGAAATGAAAAATTATATTTTAAAATATTAAAAAGATTTAGAGAAGATTATTCTGATTTAAATTTAGATAACTTAAAAGATGAAGAGTTTAAAATGGCAATCCATACTTTAAAAGGTTTATCTGGAAATATTGGAGCAGTTGATTTAAATACAATTGCAACAAAGTTAGAAGAATCAAACGATAATAATTTATTACAAGAATTTAAAGATGAATTGAATAAAGTACTAAAAGAGTTAGAAGTTTTATAAGTTGATTGATATTTTATTTATGGTGCAGATGAGGAGATTTGAACTCCCACGCCGTTAAGCACGAGCCCCTCAAGCCCGCGTGTCTACCATTCCACCACATCTGCATTTTAATAGGGGATTGTACCATTTTTTATATAAAATATATCAATACTAGTAAATTATACTTGTATTGATATGTTGATTTCTATTTTTTTTCTACTGTTTCTTCTGTAGTAACACCCATAGCTAAAAGAATTTTATCTTCTATCTCTTGTAATAATTCTGGATTGTCCATAAGGAATAGTTTACTTTTCTCTTTACCTTGACCAATTTTACTATCACCATAACTAAACCAAGCACCAGCTTTGTCAATAATGTCTAGTTTTACACCATAGTCTATAATCTCTCCAATTCTTGAAATTCCTTCTCCAAACATAATATCAAATTCTGCTAGTTTAAAAGGAGGAGCAACTTTATTTTTTACAACTTTAACTTTTGTTCTATTTCCTATTACCTCTTCACCTTGTTTTAAAGATGCAATTCTTCTAATATCAAGTCTAACAGAACTATAGAACTTAAGTGCATTTCCACCTGTAGTTGTTTCTGGACTACCGTAACCCATCATACCAATTTTCATACGAATTTGGTTGATAAATATAACTGTAGTATTCATTTTATGCATGATACCAGTTATTTTTCTTAATGCTTTTGACATAAGTCTAGCTTGAACACCAACTTGTTGATCATCCATATCACCATCAATCTCAACTTTAGGAGTAAGAGCAGCAACTGAATCTACAACAATTAAATCAACAGCTCCACTTCTAATAACAGTTTCAAGTATCTCTAAAGCTTGTTCTCCAAAATCTGGTTGAGAAACAAGTAAGTTATCTGTATCTACACCTAAAGCTTTTGCATATGTTACATCTAAGGCATGCTCTGCATCAATAAATGCACAAACACCACCAGCTTTTTGACACTCTGCAATTGCATGTAAAGTAAGTGTTGTTTTACCAGAACTCTCAGGTCCATATATCTCTATTACTCTACCTTTAGGTATTCCACCAATTCCAAGAGCTAAGTCAAGTCCTAAAGAACCTGTACTGATTGCTTCTATTGGTTCAATATCTTTATCCCCAAGTCTTACAAGTGTACCTTTACCAAAAGCTTTATCCATCTGTTTTATTGCTAAGTCTAGTGCATTTTTTTGATTATCATTCATTTTTTTTCCTATTGGTTTTATTTAATTATGTGGAAGTATATCTAAGTTTTTTTAAACTTTGAAATTTAATTGCAAATTGCAATCTTTTTTAAAAAAAGTCTATATATTTAGACTTTAAGTAAATATAGGATAGTATAAATTATTAAAAAATATCATTAAAGAAGGAAGATATATAATGGTTTATATAGACAATGTTTATGCTGATGAAGTTATGGATAGTAGAGGAAACCCAACAGTTAGAGCTACAGTAGTTTTAAGTGATGGTACAAAGCAAAGTGCTATTGTTCCAAGTGGAGCAAGTACAGGAAAGAGAGAAGCACTAGAGTTAAGAGATGGTGGTTCAAGATATGGTGGAAAAGGTGTTGAGAAAGCTGTTGAAAATGTAAACAGTACAATATCAAATGAACTTATTGGTATGAGTCCTTTTAATCAAGCTGAAGTTGATGCTACTATGAAAGATATTGATGGTACTTCTAACTATGCAAATCTTGGAGCAAATTCTGTTCTTGGTGTATCTATGGCAGTTGCACGTGCAGCAGCAGCTTCTCTTAATATACCATTATATAGATACTTAGGTGGAGCAAATGCTATGACTATGCCTGTACCTATGTTTAATATTATCAATGGTGGAGAACATGCAAATAACTCTGTTGATTTTCAAGAGTATATGATACTTCCTGTTGGAATCGAAAACTTCAAAGAGGGTTTAAGAGCTGTAAGTGAAATTTATCAACAACTTAAAAAAATTATTGATGCTATGGGAGAGTCTACTGCTGTTGGTGATGAGGGTGGATTTGCTCCAAACTTAAAATCAAATGAAGAGCCTTTACAAGTTATCATGCAAGCTATTGAAGCTGCTGGTTATAAAGCAGGTGAACAGATTGCACTAGCACTTGATGTTGCTGCTTCTGAGCTTGTAAATGATAAAGGTCTTTATGTATTAAAATCTGAAAATAGAGAAATTACATCTGAGCAATTAGCTGATTATTATGTTGATTTATGTGCTAAGTATCCTATTGTATCTATTGAAGATGGGTTAAATGAAGATGATTGGGATGGTTGGAAAATCTTAACAGAGAAGTTAGGAGATAAAGTTCAACTTGTAGGTGATGATTTATTTGTTACTAATGCTTCAATTTTAAATGAAGGTATTAATAAAGATATTGCTAACTCAATTTTAATTAAACCAAATCAAATTGGAACAGTAAGTGAAACTATGCTTACAATTAGACTTGCTCAAAGAAACAACTACAACTGTGTAATGTCACACAGAAGTGGTGAGTCTGAAGATGCATTTATTGCTGACTTTGCTGTTGCTTTAAACTGTGGTCAAATCAAAACAGGTTCAACTGCTAGAAGTGATAGAATCGCTAAATACAACAGACTTTTAGAAATTGGTGCTGAGATTGGGTATGCTGAATACTTAGGGTCTACTCCTTTTAAAAAATAGATCAATTTAGGTAAAAGAAAAAAGTGAAGATAGTAGTATTATTTAAGAAAAATATTAAATTTTTACTTCTATCTTTTTCTTTAATCATTTTTATCATCATCAGTGCAATTTATATATCAAATTTAACATTTGCTGGTAAAAACTCATTTGATGTGTATAGTGATTTAAAAACTAAAAAACTACAATTACAAAATGAAATTAAACAATTGCAGTTTGAAAATGCAACATTACAAAAAAAATATTTAGAATTAAAAAATTTGGAGCCTGAAGAGTTATGAGAATTATCTTTATATCTATAGTTACTATATTATTGAGTCTAGATTTATATGCTAGAGAAAATCCTTTTGAGCCAACAGATACATTTATACAAATACAAAAACAATATATTGTTACACAAGAAAATCAAGAGATAGAACGTAAAAAAATTGAAGATGAACATATTGAAGAAAAACAAAAACAAGATTTATTAGAAAAGAGATTATTAGAAGAAAAAGCTAAAGAAAAATTAATAGCACAAAAAAAATCAGAAGAAGAAAAACTAGCAAAAGAAAATATTAAACATCAATTATTACAAAAGTTATTAGAAAAAGAAAAAATTGAAGAAAAAAAGATAATAGAAAAAAGTATAAACTATAAGATATTATCATTTATAAATGCAAGAACTATAAGTGACACATTAGTAATAAATATAGATAAAAAATATAAACTAAAAAATCAAGATATACTCCACAAAAACAAAAAGTTTGTTTTTGATTTTGTTGGTTCTATAAATATGTATACAAAAAGAGTTGAACTAGAACATAAATATTTTGAATCTATAACAATAGGTAGTCATATAAAAAAGAACTTTTTTAGAGTTGTTATAGTTTTACATGATGTTATTGTTAACTATGAAGAAAATATTGATAACTCAACTATTACAATAAAAAAAATAAAATAGATATAAAATAAAAATGTCAGATAATAGTTATGAACTAATTGTAATAGGTTCAGGAGCAGCTGGAATGATAGCTGCAATTAAAGCTAGTAGAGATAATAAAAAAGTTTTATTATTGGAAAAACTACCAAAAATTGGTTCAAAACTCAAAGCTACTGGTGGTGGACGTTGTAACTTAAGTAATACTCTTGATGATTTAGAGTTTATGAAATCATTTGGACGAAACGGTCGATTTATGTCAACTGCAATTGAACATCTAAATCACAAAACATTAATAACTTTTTTTAATGAAATTGGGGTAGATACTCATAGCCCAGATGGATTTAGAATATTTCCTAAAACACATAATTCTACTACTATTATTGATGCACTAGAGAAAGAGTTATTAAAATTAAATGTTAAGATACAGTGTAATTCAAAAGTTAAAAAGATAGTTACTAATAATGAAGAGATAATAGGTGTAGAAACTGATATAACTAGCTATAAAGCATCTAATGTTATTTTGGCAACAGGTGGATTGGGTTATCCTAAACTTGGTTCTACAGGTGATGGATATGAACTTTCAAGTAGTATTGGACATAAAATCACAACTTTACATCCCGCAATGATGCCTTTACTTACAAAAGAGAGTTGGCAAAGTGAGTGTAGGGCAGATACTATAGCAAAAGCCCAAATAAAAATTGACCTTCCAAAAGCAAAGAAATTGAAAGCTGTAGGTGATCTTATCTTTACATCAAATGGATTAAGAGGTCCAGTTGTTTTAGACTTTGCAAGGGAGATCACCCCTTTTTTAGATAAGCATAAAGAGGTACCAATACTTATAAATATGGTAAAAGGTAAAAATGAAGATGAAATTTTATCCTATTTAAAAAAACAAAATACAGTAGATGCTCATACTAATATAATTGAACAATTAAAAGGTTTATTACCTCAATCCGTTTCAACTGAATTATGTAATTTAGTAGGAGCAAACACAACTATAAAATTTAATAAGTTAGATGGTGCTACAAGAGATAAACTTATTAGAATAATAGTAAATACACCTTTTACAATAGTTGGACATGATGGTTTTAAGATGGCTATGATTACACGTGGTGGAGTTTCATTAAAACAAATTGAACCAAAAACAATGCAAAGTAAGATTATAAAAGGTCTTTATTTTTGTGGAGAAGTTATGGACTTAGATGGACCATGTGGTGGATATAATCTACAATGGTCTTTTTCTAGTGGATATTTAGCTGGTTGTTTATATAAGTAGTTGTACTATTAATTAGAGTTTTTTAAGTTTTACTTAATGGTAATTCTATGCTAAAAACAACACCATCATTAATATTTTTAGCATATAATCTACCATTTAAAGATTTTTCAATTATATCTTTACTCATATGAAGACCAAGTCCTGTCCCTATAGATTGATGTTTTGTTGTAAAGTATGGATCAAATATTTTAGTAAATATATCATCAGGTATTCCCCCTCCATTATCTTCAACTGTTATTATCACTTTATCTTCTTTTTTAATTAAATCTATTTTTACAAAAGGCTTATCAACATTATTTTCTAATAATACATCTTTTGCATTATTTATTAAATTTATTATTACTTGAGATAATTCTCCAATTACTATTGTTATTTTAATAAGTTCTTTATTATCAATATTATTAATAAGTTCAATATGATTATTTTTTAATGTTGCTATAACAATATTTATAACAATATTTATCCTATCCTGTAAAATAACCTCTTTTAACTCTTTTTTCTCTTTAATATAATCTCTAAAAGTATCTATTGTCTCTGACAAAAATTTCGTATTTTTAACAATGATTTCTAGTAATTTATTTTCTTCTTTATCTGTTAAGGTATTCAAATCTTTTGATATTTGGATACCACTTGCTGCTGTACTTATTACACTTAATGGTTGTCTCCATTGATGGGCTATATTTCCTATCATATCTCCCATTGAAGCCATTTTTGATTGTTCTGCTAATACTTTATCATTTTCTTGTAACTTTTTTTGTATAGTTAAATCTATATCCATACAAAACATTGTTTGATTGTTAAATTCATCTTTAATCATAATATGACTTGAATAAACTAAAACTGTTGAACCATCTTTTCTAATTAAGGGTAATTCTGCTGATGGTATAGCAATATCATTATAGTACCAATTATTGTTTGCTTTTATAACATCATCTTTCATAAAATCAGGTATAATTAAATCTTCAAGTTGTTTATTTATTGCCTCTTTTGAACTGTACCCATAAATCTCTTCACTTTTCTTATTCCAATAGACAACTTCTCTATTTTTATTATATCCTTGTATTGCAATTGGTAGAGATTCTATTAGCAAAGTTTGCTCTTTTGTTTTCTCTTCAACTTTTTTTTGTAAATTTTTATTTAACTTTTTTAAATCTTTTGTCTTATCTTCTACTATTCTTTGTAGATTTTTATTTGATTTATTTAGTATATATTGTCTATATATAAAAGCTAAAATTATAATAGTAACTATCCCCAATATATACCATATAAAAGTATAGTCTATCCCGTTTGTAACTGTTGTAATAGTCCAACTATTTCTTATTTTTATTTTATCTTTCTCATCAATAGAGTCTAAAGCTTTATTCATAATATTTAAAAGTATCTTATCATCTTCAATTACCCCAATGCCTAAATTAGATTTTTTAAACTCATTGATAACTTTAAGTTTTGATGGATAGTATTTTTGAATATAATGAATTGAAGCTAAGGATTTACCTATAAATCCAAATGCTTTATGATTTAATACCATTTTTAAAGATTCATCAATAGATTTAGCCATAATAAGCTTTATTTGTGGATATGACTTTTTAATAGTTTTAGCTACTCCAGACTCAGCACTTGTCATTACAAATGTTTTATCCATAAATTTATCAAGATTACTAATAAAGGGTTGTTCAATATTAGTTACTAATGAAAAATAATCATTTATATAAGCTTTTGTAGCTTTATATGGCATTTTTACATTATTAGTTAATATAATTGGTTTTAAATCACATTTTTTATTTTTAGTCAACTTTAGTGTATCTAAGTTTGTTTTGACTGGTAAAACTTCTAAAGGTATATTTAGTTGACTAGATATGATATTTAAATAATCAGCGCTAATACCAATATACTTTCCATTTTTTATACCCTCATAAGGTATCATATTAGGCTTTACACATAGTGTCAGTTTTTTCTTATTTTTTAAATATTCTCTTTCTTCTAAAGTAAGATTTATCTTATTATTTACTTGAGGTTGATATATAAATTCATCAAAATTAATTTTATTTTTTGTTAAGCCCATTAAATTATATATATCATAAATTCTTTGTATCTTTTTTTTATCAATATCACCAAGTTTATTTGTATTATAATATGCTAGTTTTTTTAAAACTTTAGCTTCATAAATTAATGCATCTTTTGTTTTGTTTTGCGTATTATATTTTTTAAGTATTAAATTAGCAGTTTCCTCAATATTATTAAATGCATACTCCCATCCTTTTAAGGATGCTTTTTGGAAATTATTTACCATCTCTGGATTGTTTTTTAAAGTTTTAGTTGATGTAAATCCTATAACATCATAAAAATCAAATCCATAATCTTTAGGATCCCATAAATTATATTGAATATTTTGTTTGTCCAAAGTATATAATTCGTTTGATAAAAAAGCAGTAGTAATATCAATTTTTTTATCTATTAAGTCTTTTATATTAAATGAATGTTTTACTTTTATAATGTCATCTATTGAAATTCCATTTGATTTAAACATTGATATAAATGAAGTAGTTTGAAGGGCATCTTTATTTATCATTATTCTTTTATTTCTGAAATCTTTAATTGAATTAATATCAGAAGATTTCAAACTAACCAAAACATGTGGTGAAGATTGTAATATAGCACCAAGTAATACAACATCCATACCTTTTGATTTTTCTAGTATTATTGTTGGATAACTTGTACCAAAAGTTGTTTTTCCACTTTCTACATCTTTTATTATATTTGTTCCTGAATCAAACTCTTTTATATCAATATCAAGCCCAACATCTCTATAAAAACCTTTCTCTTTAGCAATATAAAAACCTGCAAATTCAAATTGATGTTTCCATTGAAGTTGTAAAGATATTTTTTTTACATTATTTGCTGTTAAATTAGTTATAAAAATAAATAATATTAATAATTGAAATAGTTTCATCCTTCTCAAACCTTTTGTAATAATATAATACACATATTTTATAGAAATAAAGTGGTAAAATTGTGTTGTTACAACCGTCAATTTAAGAGTTTTAGATTGTATCAGATGCTTTTTTTAAACTACTTACACTATTTCTTTTGAAGGTCCTTGTTTTAGTATGTTTATCTCTAGGTCAATCCGACCAAATTTAAAAATATTATTTGAACACCTTTATCTACGAGTATTATAAATTTTACAATATGTAAAATATTATCTTTTTAGTTTTATTTAAGAATAATAATAGTTTTGT
>Ga0114922_10001228_pt1 | contig 24476 bp, 21 predicted proteins | sample AartaG_FD_100975 | JGI IMG/M metagenome (GOLD analysis project Ga0114922, IMG submission 100975) | Deep subsurface microbial communities from Aarhus Bay to uncover new lineages of life (NeLLi) - Aarhus_00045 metaG | ecosystem: Environmental > Aquatic > Marine > Oceanic > Sediment | place... | reverse complement strand
GGTGCACTGCACCTACGACCCCGCCACCAGGGGCGGCGACGCGCCGGACGGGCGCAAGGTCAAGTCAACGCTGCACTGGGTTTCCGCCCCTCACGCGCTGGATGCGGAAGTGCGGCTCTACGATCGCCTGATTCTGGACGAGGACGTTGAGCAGGAAGGAGAAGACGCGGATCCGATGGCGCGGCTCAATCCCGACTCGCTCCAGGTGATCGCGTCAGCCAAGGTCGAGCCGAGCCCGGCCGGCGCCGCGCCCGGAACGCGCTACCAGTTCGAACGGCAAGGCTATTTCTGCGTCGATGCCGACTCGTCCGACGACAGGCCCGTTTTCAACCGCACCGTCTCGCTGCGGGATAGGTGGGCCAGGATCCAGAGTGCCCGCAAGAGGCCAAAATATTAGGTTTTCAAAGCCTGTCGTCCGTATCTGGCGGGCCTTGATCGGCCTGGGCATCTCACGTCGCATCGGGCATCACAGGACGTAGGCGCCCACGAGGCCCTCGGCAAAGCTGCAGCTTCGGGAGCTGCGCAGATGTAAGGTTTGACAGCAGGGAGCCGGTGCGGGTATAGTCGCGAGAGGCGAGTGGGATGCGGTTAGTCGTCAAGAGGGAGGACCGGATGAAGAAGCTTATTGTAGTCTTGGTCATGCTGGCCGTGGTCTTGTTGCCGCCAGCGTTCGGGTCCGTTCGTATCTTCAACGGGAACGGCAACGGGAACGCCCCTGGCGGTGGCGGCTTGAGCTGGGAGGTGCAGCAGCAGCTCATCAACGCGCTACTGCTGCAGATTCAGGCAGAGGAGCGGCGGCACGCGGCTCGTCTGGCGTTCCTCGAGCAGTTCGTCGGTGCACCCGCCCGTCGGCCGGTCGGCGGCCCCATCGCGGACGAGAACGCCCGGCACGACTACATCATGTCGCGCCTGCTGGCCAGGCTTGCGGCCCTGGGCTGGGAGCCAGGCGGCCCGGTCGACTGAAAGGCAGGGCATCCGACAAAGCCGAAGCACACAGACTGCGCATCATCCAAAGGGACGCCTGTTGGCGTCCCTTTCCATATCTGCAGCCGGCACGAGCTTGCCTTGCCCCAGGGCGCATCGAGCGATGAGGGGATCTCGCCCGGGCGCGTCCTCACGATGCCGCGCAGATGCGCTCGCGCACCAGGCAGCGCGCACGTCAGCCCGATCCGGCCCGGAAACGCCGGCAGATGATCTGCCACCTTAATGTCTCGCGATGCGCTTCAAGCCATTCGTCGGCTGCCACGCCGCGGCGGAAAGCGCCGCCGAGCAGACGGATCTCCTCATCCGTGCACCTGAACAGCACGGCCGGAGCATTACTCCCGAACACGGGCTCCAGGAAGCGTCGCGCGGCCCTCACGGTCGTCTTGGCGCGCACCGCCCTGCCGGCCAGGAAGGCAAGCACCCCGAGCAGCGGAATCGCGCTGAACAGTTTGATCAAGCCGTTCACGCCCGCAAGCTCCAGCCCCGCCCCTGCGATCACCAAGGCGCCGCCGGCCAGCACGGCCGGCGCTTCCCATCCCGCGTTGAACACTCCCCCCGCCGTCCGCCGGAGCGCGCTGGGGGAGAGTGTGTACGCCAGCACCTCCTCGAACTGCCGCTGCTCAAGCGCCGCCCTGGCCACGTGGCATGCCTCGTGCGAGACGAGCTCGTCGCGGTCGTAGATGAGCCAGCGCGCTCGCTCGCGGAACGGTGCCCTGAGAAGCAAGCAGACGCGGAGGCCCTCCTCCCCCGTCTCGTATAGGGTGCTGGCGCCGACGTAGACGGGCATGAGCCTGTCGGAGAAGAAGGCGGGCACCCAGCAAGGGCTGACGCCATAGACGGCCCGAACCGGCTCCAGGCACTGATGCAGAAGCTCGCCCGGGACGACTTGCTCGGCCGCGAAGGTCTCGCCGAACAGCCGGACCTGTCCCTCGTGCTCGAGTTCGTCCCGGACGCCGCGCGCCCATTCCAGGGTGCGTAGCGCAGACTCACGAAAGGCAGCGGGCTGCTCGCCCGGGGTCAGGACGAAGCCCTGCTCGTCCAGCTCAATCAGTTCATCCAGAAGGTCATCCATGGGAGAGCTGCGCCCGCGCCGGCCGCGTGCGCCTACTGCACGACCACGGTGCTCCGGACCTGGCGCTGCATGTCGTTGAGGACGCCCGTGCTCGTGACGGTCGCGCCCGTGCTCGGGTCACCGGAAGTCTGGACGCTGTAGGTTCCGCCGCCCAGAGGCTCGTCGCTGTAAGAGGGCAATACGGCGGGGTTGACGTTCAGGTCGTAGAGCGCACGCTGCCTGCCGGCTTCGGCCAGGAAGAAGGCCTCGGCATTGTCGACCTCTTTACGCACGAGGATCCATTCGTGAACGGCGACCGAGAGGTACGCGAGGCCCAGAACCAGTATGACGACGAGTATGATGATGGCGGCGCCCAGGGCCATTCCGTCCCGGCGGCTAAGAAGCTGTCCGATGTCGAAGACGCGCCGCTTCATGCCTAGCTCCCGAAATCCGCGAACCTGACGTCGTCCAGGCTCCCGGCCCAGAACCCGACGGTCCCCTGCTCGGATCCGATGTAGAGGTCACCGGAGGTGACGGCCGTGCCGGCAGCGTTCGCCTGACCCGCTTTGACGCCGTCGCAGTAGAAGTGGATGCGGCCGCTGACGCCGTCATGTTGCACGTGCACCTCATGCCATCCCGGACTGCTCAGTGGACTGGCAGTGGCGCTATAGTCTCCGCCGCTGAACTGGTAGCGGAACGTGGCGCCCTGGACGGAAACCGCGAAGAAGCCGCTCGGCCCGCCCGAGGCGTTTCGGTTGATGATCGTGCCCGTCCCGTTGACGCGGGCACCGAACGCCACGCGGAGGCCCGAGTCGAGGCTGTCGTTGTCGGGCACGCGCACGTAATCGCTGGCGGACTGCGATCCGAGCCACGCATCCCCGCCGCCCGCCCACGGGTTTCCGTAGACGCCGGCGTTGTTGTTGGCGGCGGACGCGTCGTAGGTGAACGGGCCGGACTCCTCGGAGAAGTGCCAGGCGCCGCGGTACTGCACGTTGCGAAGCGCCTTGCCGGAGCTCATGGCGACCACGTCGTCGCCTTGCCCGACCTCCAGTTCATACTCAACGTGAGTCATGTAGGGGTAGAAGTGGAGGGAGTCGAGGTTATCGACGATCTCTTCCTGGTCTCCGTCCGTGTCCATCATCAGCTTGCCGTCGGCGGCGTAGATGGTCCTGGTCTGCCAGGGCGCCCCGCTCAGCAGGTTCTCCACGACCAACGAGTCGTCGCCCCCCGTGTCCAGGTAGGCCCAACTGCCTTCGCGAATGGCCAGCTCGATCCAGTAGGCGGCCAGGTCCGCGTCCCGCTGCAACGCCACCTTCTCCTCGCCCTTGCCGACCTCGGCGAAGAAGTAGGTCCAGAGGCTGTAGATCCCCAGCAGGACGATGGCGAGCACGACGGCCGCAATCATGAGCTCGATGAGGGTTACGCCCGCCCGACCGGTCCGCTCGTCCATCTGCTACGGGGCCTCGCTGCGGCCGCTGATGAACGTGACGAAACGCTCCTCTGCGGCCTGGTCATTGAAGGTCCAACTGATCTCAACGGTCACGCGCTTGTACGAATAGCCGCTGGAGGGATCGGTCGCCTCGGTCTGCACCTGCGTGGTGATGGCGGCCGTCACGCCATCAAGCTGCACCTGGTGGGGTGGCATCCCGGGCGCGATGTCGTCGTAGGCCAGTTTGAGGAGTTCCTCAAGGTGCTCGGTGGCCTCCTCGACGGCCTGCCTGTGGAGCCTGCTGCGGTGGATGACTGAGCGGGCGTAGTAGAAAAAGGGCGCTGCGCCCACCAGTATCACCGCGATTATGACGGTGGCGACGATCCCCTCGACCAGCGTGAACTCCCGTCGAGAATGACGCCGGGCGGGCCAGCAAGCTCTCATGGCATTCCTTCACCCCATGGCCGCCGGCGAGCCGGCATCCACACCACAACCGCCGCCCTGTCCGGCCGCAATAAAGGGCCGACCCGGCAGACGTCGGCCTGCCGGGTCAGTGCCCAACGCTCAAACTCTGTGCGACGCTACGGCGTGCGTGTTATGACGCCGCCCTGGTCCATGTCGACCTGAGAGTACTTGTAGTCCGCCACATCCCCCGTGCCCGGGCGAGTCCAGCGGATGGTGTACGTGTCCGCAGCGCTGGCCGGAATCGCGTAATCCGAGTAGGAAATGTAACGCATGTCCCGGAAGTCGTTCGAGCCGACCAAACCGCCGTCCTCCAGGCCAGCCTGGGTGGTGTACTCATTGTGCTCGGCCCGGTACATGCGCTCAGCGGTTCGGAAAACGCTCAGACCGGAGTCGATCTCTGCCGAATAGGCCCGGCTCACCATCGTCCGGTAGATCGGAACCGCGGAGGCGGCCAGGATGGCCACGATGATGACAACGATCATCAGTTCAATCAAGGTGAAGGCATTCCTTCGACTCATGCCACCTACCCTCCAAGAAGGTACAGGGAGAGAGAACTTGGTGCCAGATTGGAGCATGCAACCCGTGCAGCGATACGCCTTCCCGAAATCAGCCCCACATTATACCACGAGCGCCGTGCATTCGCAAGGGGTTGCGACAAAGTCTTTCCCCGCAGGCGTTTTGGGCACGGTACGGCTCACGTGACGGTTCTGGCAAGGTTGAAAATGGGGAAATAGATGGCAACGACAACGAAGCCCACCAGGATCCCGATGGCCACGAGCAGGGCAGGCTCCAAAAGGGCCATCAGCATCTCCACCCGGGCGCTGAATTCGCGGGAGAAATGCTCCGCGGCGCGGCCGAGCATGTCCCCGAGCCTGCCGCTCGCCTCGCCGGCAGCCACCATGCGGACCAGCAGTCGGGGAAAGTACGGTCGAGAGGACAGTTCCTCGGAGAGCGACGCGCCGCGAACGACGTTCTGCCTGACCTGCGCCACCTGCTGCTCAACGCGAACGTTTCCCGCCGCAGCAGCCGAGAGCGAAAGGGCCTCGACCATCGGGATACCGCCGTCTATCAACATGCCCAGGGTGCGAGCCAGCCTGGCCATGATCATCTCACGGACGGGCCTGCCGATCACAGGCAGGTGCAGAAGCACGGCGTGTACAGTACTGCGCCCGCTTGGCGTCTTGCGCCAGAACCAGAAGGCCACCCCGCCGGCCACGAGAACAAGCAGGACGTAGCCGATGTTCTCGCCAAAAGCGCTGCTGACGGTCATAACGATGCGGGTCAGCAAGGGCAGTTCGGCGCCCGCGCGCTCGAAGATCTCGCGGAACCTGGGCAGGATGAAAAGGAAGATCACGCTGACCGCAACGCAGAAGAATCCCATGATGAAGGCCGGATACATCGTACTGACCCGTATCCTGCGCCGCAGGTCAAGCTGGGCCTCCAGGTAGTCGGAAAGGTTCGAGAGGATCTCGGCCAGGCTTCCGCTCTCCTCACCCGCCTTGATCAGGGCGAGCGTGAGGGGGCTGAAGACTGCGGGATACGCGGCGAGGGCATCCGACAACATGGTGCCCTGCCGGACGTCGGTCGCCGCGGCGAGCAGGACGGACCTGAACCGCGCGCTCTCGGACTGCTCGGCAACGTCGACCAGCGAGTCTATGATGGGCAGCCCGCCCCCCAGCATAGTGGCCAGCGTCCGGAAGGCGACCGTCACCTCGCGTAGGCCGACGCCGCCGAAAAAAAAGCGACGTGCGGCCGGCCTCGGAGGAGCGCCCGCCTCTGTGCCCGCGTCGGCAGACTCGACGGCGATGGGAACCAGGCCATCGCGCCTGAGCTGCGCGACCAGAGCTTCCCTGGTCGTGCCATACCTGCTCTCACGGATGGTTTTGCCAGCCCCGGTCCTGGCAACTATGCTGAATTTGGGCATCGCTCGGCCGAGTCCCTCTAGCTGGCCTCCAGAAGCGCCGCCAGCTCCTTGGCGTTCGTGCACTTGGACCAGGCGGTCCCCTCGGTGATCTTGCGCGCCTTCACCAGTTCCGCCAGGGAAGCGTTCATGGTTTTCATGCCCGTCCCGCGACCCATTTGCAGGTGGGAGTAGACCTGATCGATCTGGTTCTCCCTTATCAAGTTGCGTATGGCCGGATTCACTTCCATGATCTCGTAGGCCAGCGCCAATCCCTGCCCCTGCGCGACCGGCAGCAGAAGCTGAGCGATAACGGCCTCCAGCACGAAGGAAAGCTGCACCCGTGTTTGCTCCTGCTGGTCGTGCGGGAAGACGTCGATGATGCGGTTAATGGTGGTCACCGTATCGTTTGTGTGGAGCGTCGAGAGTGCCAGGTGACCCGTCTCGGCCACGGTCAGCATGGAGCGGATCGTCTCCAGATCGCGCATCTCGCCTATCTGCACCACGTCGGGGTCCTGCCGCAGCACGTGTCGCAGCGCTTCGCCGAACTCACGCGTGTCCTGGCCGACCTCACGCTGGTTGACGACGCTCTGCCTATGATTGTGCAGGTACTCTATCGGATCTTCCACGCAGATGATGTGTTTGTGGAAGTTGTCGTTGATGTAGTCGATCATTGCGGCCAGGGTCGTCGACTTGCCGCTTCCGGTGGGGCCGGTCACCAGGATCATGCCGCGGCTGCGCTCGCACAGTTCGCAGAGCACCTTCGGGGGAAGTCCCAGTTCATCGAATGAAGGAATCTCGTAAGGCAGGCGCCTGATGGCTCCGGCCACCGAATCCCTCTGGAAGAAGACGTTTATGCGGTAGCGACTCTCCCCCGGGATCCCGACCGAGCAGTCCAGCTCCTTCTCCTGCTCCAGGCGCTGCCTCTGCTCTTCGTTGAGCAGCGAGTAGATCATGTTCCTTGAGTCGTCGGGACTGAGGGCCGGCATGTCGGCGGCACGCATCTTCCCGAAGATGCGGTACTGAGGCCGCACGCCCACCGTGATGTGGAGGTCCGAGGCATTCAGGGACCTCATTGCGAGCATCAGTTCGAGGATCCGCTCGTCCATGGCGTCTCACCGCATGGTTCTGGCGACGACTTCCTCCACCGTGGTCACGCCTCGCTCGACCTTTCCGATTCCGGCCTCCCGCAGCGTGACCATTCCCCTTTCCTGAGCCGCGTTCCTCAGCTCGACTTCGGAGACTCCCCGGGAGATGAGGCGGCTGAACTCCTTGTCAATGGGCAGCATCTCGAAGACGGCCACGCGGCCGTAATAGCCCGTCCGATTGCACCTGCGGCATCCCGTGCCGTGGTAGAACGTTCCGGCGGGCTCCAATCCGAGCTTTGAGAGCACTTCCGGAGGGGAGTCGTGGGGCTCCCGGCAGTGCGAGCAGATCCTCCGGACCAGTCGCTGGGCCACGATCAAGGTGAGCGACGAGCCCAGAAGGTAGGACTTAACGCCCATGTTGCTCAGCCGGTTGACGGTAGCTATGGCATCGTTCGTGTGCACGGTGGACAGCACCAGGTGGCCCGTCATGGCCGCCCGGACGGCGATCTCAGCCGTCTCCAGGTCCCTGATCTCACCCACCATGATGACGTCGGGGTCTTGCCTGAGTATGGAGCGCAGGGCGCTGGCGAACGTCAGCCCGATTGGCGGCTTCATCTGGACCTGGTTGATTCCCGCCAGCTCATACTCCACCGGGTCCTCGACCGTAACGATATTCTTGTCCTCGCTGTTGATGAAGCTCAGCCCCGAGTACAGGGTGGTCGTCTTACCGCTTCCGGTCGGGCCCGTCACGAGGATGATGCCCTGGGGCCGCTGGAGGGAGAACTCGTACAGCTCCTGCTGGTCCTTCTCCAGGCCCAGCTCCGAGAGCTCCAGCACCAGGCGGCTCTTGTCCAGCAGCCGCAACACGACCTTCTCGCCGTATATGGTGGGGAGCGTGGAGACGCGGATGTCTATGTTCCTGTCCTCCACTTTGCAGCGCCCGTCCTGCGGGAGCCGGCGCTCCCCTATGTCCAGGCCGGACAGGATCTTGATCCTCGACACGACGGCCGGCAGCATGCTCTTGCTGGGCGGCGTCAGGTCGTGCAGAACGCCATCGATTCGGGCCCGGACCTGAACGGCCTTCCTCCGAGGCTCGATGTGCAGGTCGCTGGCGCGCTTCTCTATGGCCTGGTGGATGAGCAGGTTCACATAGCGGACGACAGGTGCGTCGCCGGCTTCCATCTCCAGTTCAGCCACCGGCGGCTGTTCGGCCTCGGCATCGCCCGCCTCTATGTCCAGGGCCTCCTGAAGGGTCTCTTCCAGTGCCGTCAGGCCGCCATAGTGGTAATCAATGGCTTCCCTGACCTCAGCCCTATCGCTCAGGACGACCTGGACGTCCAGGCCGGTGTTGCTGGCGATGGTATCCAGGGCGACTATGTCGAGATGGTCAGCCACGGCCACCTTCAGCACCCCGTCTTTCGCCGAAAGCGGCAGGACGTGGAACCTGCGCGCGAGCTTCCGGGGCACCAGCTGCAGGACCGAGGGCTCGATCTCCACCGAACGGACGCTCACGAAGGGGACGTCGATCTGGCGGGAAAGGGTCTGATAGATGACGTCCGGCGTGGCGTAGCCGAGCTCGATCAACGTCTCGCCCAGGTAGGCGCCGCTGTCCTTCTGCTTGGTGAGCGCCTCGGACAGCTGCGTTTCGGTGATGGCGCCCTTGCGCAGAAGGGCCTCGCCCAGCCTGGGCCTTGGGCCCGCACCGTCGAGCTGCGTCTCGGATGCCATACGCACTCCATTGTGGCCGTTGTAAGCCCGTTCCCCGTATCGGCCATCGCATGCCCTGCGCACTGACCCCGTATTATACCGGAGCCGCCTCATTCGACAAAGACTTTTCCGGCAAGCCGACCGTATTGACACGAAAGCAGCAAGCGTGTACCATTAGACCTTTGCCTATGCCGTCCGATAATTCCGACTGATCGAGCGAAGGTCATGCTGGGCGCTGATCTCGGTACCTACTCCATAAAGGTGGTTCGCATCTCTCGCGGCGCCGTCGAGGAAGCACGGCAGGCCACGTGTCCTGCCTTTCCCTCCCGCTCCTCAGACGATTCGCGCCAACTGCTTCGACGGATCGCGCAGGAGCGGCGGTGGCGCGGACAGCAGGTCTGGGGCAGCATAAAGGGGACGGCCGTCATCCCGCGCCTGACCAAGTTCCCGGCCATGCCGGAAGAGGATCTCCGAGGAGCAGTGGCTCTGGAGGCCGAGGAATTCGTATCGCGTAACTGGTCTCAGATGGACTTCGACTACGACGTGGTCGAGGAGCTGCCGGACGGCAAGGTGCGCGTGTTGTTCGTTGCCGCTCCGCGGGAGTTGAGCGAGGAACAGGTACAGTGCTTCAAAGCAAGCGGGCTGTATTGCGGCGGCATCACCCTCGACTCGCTGGCGCTGACCAACGCATTCCTGCACTCGGCTACCGACGCGCAAAAGGAGGCCAACGTTCTCCTGCTGAACATCGGTGCGCAGACCACCAACATCGTGCTGCTGAACGCCGGCCAATTGACCGTGCTACGGGATGTCGCGTTCGGAGGGAACGACGTCAACGAAGCCGTCATGACGGACTTCAACGCCACCTTCGAAGAAGCAGAGGCCATCAAGTTGAACGCCGGCGAGGGTGGTGCCCAGCTCGATGGCTCGGTCGAACGTGCCGTCGAACCTCTGCTCAGGCAGGTCTCCCGGACCATTGGCTACGAAGCGCGTCGCCGAGAGGAGGCCGGGGACCTGAGCGTCTGCCTCTTCGGCGGCGGCAGCCTGGCTCCGGGGCTGGATCGGCAGATAGCGAGCGGCATAGACTCGCCCGTGGAGCATTTCGATCCGTTTCCCGGCCTGCCCGTACGCTGTGAGCTGCCGGAGGACGCCGGGCTCCGTTCGTGCTTCGCCGTGGCTGTTGGTGCAGCCCTGACGGGGGAGCAGGAGCTGTGATTCGCATTAACCTGATACGAGACCGCGTTGAGCACCCGCCCGCCGTCGCGGAGAGGCTCGCCCCCTTACTGCCGATCCTGCTGCTCATCGCCTATGGACTGACGGTCTTCTTGGCGGTCAGTCTGCGTGACAGCGCCGTGTATCGCGCCACTCGCCTCCAGCAGCAGGTCGCGCAGGAACAGAAGATCGCCAAGGAGGTCGGCGTGCGCGCCGTCGCCTACAAGGCGGCTGACCTGAATGCCATCACCATAGTCCGGGAGATGCTGAGCCTCTACTCCCGGAAGTGGCACTGGGCCGCGAAGCTGGTCGCGGTCCAGGAGTCCCTGCCGCCCGGCGTGGCCATAACGTGGTTCGACGGCGCCATAGATAAAGCCCTGATGCTGCGCGCACAGGCCGTCGACGCAGACGGCAAGGGACTCGAACGCATAGAGCAGACAATGCGGAATCTACGCAAGAGCGACGCCTTCATGCACGGCTTGGAAGACGTGCAACTGAAGAGCATCGAGAACCCTCAGGAGGTCGCGAACGGCGGGAAGCTCTACTTCGTCCTCAACTGCCCGACCGGTTAACCACTCGCCGGTTGCCGGCTCTCCGCCTGTTGCGACGCGTGCTTCTGCCAGTGAAACAGGCTTCGGACACAAAGACCGTCGTCAGGATCTTCCTGGCCCTATACGTGCCAGTGGCAGCTCTTCTGTACTTCGGCCTGGTGCACCCGCCCTCCCGGCGCGCCGAGCGGCTGGCCAAGAAGAGGGAGGAGATCATCGCCTCGGAAACGCACCAGACCGCCATCAGCGAGGCCGCCAGGATCAGAGACACACAGTCGAAGGGCCTGAAAGAGGCGATAGACCGCTTCCACGCCAAGAGCCAAGGGTTCGACAAGGTGAGCGTGCCGGTCTTCGTCGGTCGGATCGCCAAGGACACGCAAGTGACTCTGGCCAAGCTGGATGTGGCCAGCACACATCGAGTCAGCGGCTGCACCTTCTTCAAGGTCGAAGTGGAGATGCGCGGCTCCTTCGCCAACTTGCGCGCCTTCCTGGCAGAGCTGGAGGAGAACCAGAAGCGTTTCGTCTCCGTGGACAGGGCACGGATCGGCCCTGCCCGGGGGACGGCTGCCTACGCGCTGGTTGCCACGTTCAACGTAATGCTCAGGACAATGCCCACTAAGGGCGTTCTGGCCCACACAGGAGGGCCCGCCTCCGGGCAGGACACCGACGGGCCCGCGCCGCCAGTGGAGCGACAGGAGGCGGGTCCGAACGAGGCCCAAGCAGATATGCCGCTGAGCGGCGCCCCGGCCCTCAAAGTAAGCGTGGCAGCCCATGGCTCCTGACCAGACAAAGAAGCTCATTATGATGCTCGTCCTGCTGGTCGTCCTGGCCGCGGCGTGGTGGCTGGTGCTCTTCGGACCGCTCTCCGGGACAGCAGCGGGTCCCACGCGGGAGGTAGTGGCCGGAGGAGAGCCCTTGGAGGGGCCCGGCGAGGTTGCTGAAGGCCAGGATGAGGGCAAGGTGCCGACCGCCGATGAGGTCGATGAACTCCTGCGGGATGTCACGGCGTTCCTGGGCAGCGGTCCCCCTTCTGTCCGTGACGGCTTGAGGGATCCCTTCGCGCTGGCAGAACCCGGCGGAAACGGCCTGACGCCGGTGCCGGGGACATCAGGCAACAAGAAGCCCAAGGAGCAGCCCGTCCTGCGGTTCAACCTGAGCGCGATCCTGTGGGACGCGAAGGAGCCGATGGCCGTCATCAACCGCGCAGTCGTTGCAGAGGGCGATCCGGTTGGAGCGGGCATAACCGTCTCGAAGATAGAACCGACGAGCGTGACGGTCAGCTTTCGCTACTGGGGAAGACAAAACGATGTGAGGCTGCTCCTGGAACCAAGGTGAGGAACATGAACGGGCGAACCTGTGCGCTGTCCCTGGGTCTGATTGTGGCCTTCTTGTGCTACTCCACGCCGCTCAGCCGCCTCCGGTGCGCCAGGGCCGGCGAAGAGCCGGTCCCTGCCGGACAGGAAGGGGAAGTCCTGCCCGTCGCGTTCCCGGCGACCACGTCCGCCCAGAGTATCCGGCCTGGAGAAGGCGGGAAGGTCACAGTCAACTTCAAGAACGCCCCGTTGCAGGACCTGCTGCAGATGGTCTCGGAGAGGACGGGGCGACGGTTCGTCCTCCGACCCGAGATCAGGGAAGCGGTGATCACGGCCTACCTGCCGGACGTGCCCCTCAGCGAGGCGCTCCTGGTCATCCTTGCGGCCCACGACCTGGAGATGACGGAGGCCGCGCCGGGCATCGCGCTCATCTCCAGAAAGGACGAACGCCCCGCCGGCAAGGAAGCCGCGCCGATCCGGACCGAGCTGATCCGGCTCAGACACTTGATCGCAGAGGACGTGAAGGGAACCCTGGACCCGCTGTGCACGGATGCCGGCCAGATCGTCGTGGTGAGGCTGTCCGGGCATACGGGCTGGGTCTTCGGAGGCGACGAGGAGACCGAGAGGTACGGCTCCGGCTTCGCGCCGCGTGAAAGGATAGAGGGGGAGTACAGGCGCCAGACAGCCTCTCAGCTCCTGCTGATCTCCGACACGCCCGAGAACCTGGCCTTCCTGAAGAGCGTGGTCGAGCAGATCGACCTCAGACCGAGCCAGGTGCTCATCTCGGCCAACATAGTGGAGGTGAGCCGGGACAAGCTACGGGACATCGGGTTTGACTGGAGCGCGTCCAGATCGGAAGGCACGTTCAGATACGGCGCCGAGGTGCTGAACCTGGAAGTGGAGCCCGGCAACTTCGAGCCGGAGGCGGTCATGCGCGGGCTGACGCCCTTCGACGCCGGGGGCGGCCTGCTGCTGCAACGGCTTGGGCGGCACGAGTTCGAGATGTTCATCCACGCCCTGGAAGAGCACGCCGACGCCAACATCCTGTCCGCGCCGCAGGTGCTCCTGCTCGACAACCAGGAGGCCGTCATCCTGGTCGGCACCAAGTTCCCCATCCTCGAAACCAACGTCTCGGGAACCGACGTCGTCCAGATCACCACCTCGCTGGAGTACTACGAGAACATCGGCATACTGCTCAACGTCCTGCCCCAGGTTCAAGACAACGAGTACGTCAACATGATCGTCCATCCCGTCGTCAGCGATCAGACGGGATCCGTCCTGGCACAGAGCACCGGCGGGATAACGCTGGCCGAATACCCCATCATCGACATCCGCGAGATGGAGACGCAGATACTGATAAGGGACGGGCAGACGATCGTCATCGGCGGCCTCTTCAAGGACGCCGACACCAAGTCCGTCCTCTCCGTGCCCCTCCTGGGCAGCATTCCGCTGCTCGGCAAGCTCTTCCAGAGAACAACTGTCGACACCGAGAAGGTGGAGCTGCTCATCTTCCTGTCCGCCTCCATCGTTACCGAGCCCGGGCAGTCCACAGCCCAAAAGGCACGGAACATGGCCAGGAAGCACGAGAGCCAGACGGCTGCCGCCGAGCCTGAACCGGCTGAACCGGTGGAGGGACAGGCTGCACAGATCGACGCGGCAGAGGGAAGGTAGGCCCCCAGCCGGCGGAGTCCTTCCGCAACGAAGCGACGGCGGTGAAGCTTACTTTGCCCGAGGGACACCCCCGTAGAGCCCCGAGCAAGACCCCCTGCCGGCTTCGGCCGGCTGCAGCGCCGGCCTGCGCCGGACCGAATGCACCGGTCAATCCGGCCCGACTGCGTCTGCGGCTGGCGTCTCCCGCCATGCTGTCGTGGCCGTCTTTTCCGGCACGATCCGGAACCCGATGCTCATGGCATCGAACCTCTGGAACGGCCCGGCCCACTCGAAGGGCTCGGCCACGCCCGTCAGGGCGGACAGGAGCGTAATCGTCTCGTAGTCGGCCGTCCTTCCGACGGGCAGCACCTCCATGCGGACAAGGAAGTCCTCCCCGGGGGCAAGCACAGGGACGTTGTAGCCCGCACCCTCGACTTCGCCCGTTATCTCCAGGCTGCCGACGTAGTACCTGGCCAAACCGGAGAAGGTGCTGTTCTCCATCCTGAGAACGAAACCGGAAGCGGCGTTGTCCAGATTCACGACCCTTATCGTGTAGGTCTGGGCCTGTGTCTTGAGCGTATCATCCCCAGCGTGTTCCTGGTCCGCCTGGCCCACGTCCGTCGTCTTCAGAACGATGTCCTCGTGTACTACATCGGCGGCCTGCCAATCAGTGCCCACCCCCGCCTCCCCGGGCTTGAACATGAAGTTGCCGGTGACCAGTATCTGGGGGGAAACGCTGCCCAGATTGTGCCACGGAGTCCATGGAAGCCAGCCCTTCCCACTCACCGAGAAGGTGGGCAGAAGATGGGAGGTGGGGATGTCCGGCTCCGTCACCTTCATCGCCAGGTACATCGTGCTCGGACCCCAGGGAGACCACCAGAGCGCCTCTCCCTCCTCGATCTCGACGGCGTTGCCCGGATCGGTTACGGGCGGAACGGTCCGGTAGTACGCCGGCTGCCATTCGGGATCCACGTCGGAGGTCTGGAACCTGAACCACACCAGCGATCGGAGCCCGTGAAGGTGCCGCACCCTGACGTACAGCATGTACTCATTGTCCGGCGCCACGGGCTTCGATTCCGTGGTGAGCGAGGACACCCACGATTCCCCATCCTCGCTGAACTCGACGGCGTACTGCGCTCCGCATCCCGACGTCGCCAGAACCGCAGCGCAGGCCAGCGCCAAGAGCGCAAGCGTATACGGGACGCGGCTCGTTTGGGATTCGGGTCGCATCTTTCCTTCGCTCAGGCAGACGGGTTCGTCAGGCGCTCAGGCCGCACGTCTGGTCCAAATGTCACTGCGGCCGGCCGCCTGGCGCCGCCGTCGCAATCTGATAACCCTTCAACGATCCTTGCAAGCGCCGTGCCGCACGCGCTCCGGGAAGAACTCCCCCACCCGGCACGCGCGCGAGCCGGCCGCCGGCCTGCCGTTTCGTCCGCCCACGCGGGGTCACTCATACAGATGCGGCAGATGCTCGACCATCAGCCGCCGCATGGCCTCGGCTCTGATGCCTTCAGGAGGGCCGGAGCTCTGCGCTCTGGCCTCCCGTTTCCGGCGCCGCTTCTCGTCCTGGATCCACCCGATGATGGGCCCGCAGTCGTCGGCGCTCACGCGGGCCTCGCCCTTCAGGCCGTGCTCCTTGTTGACGTAGGCCGGGACGGCGCCCTCGGGCACGTGCAGCAGCATCTGCGAGACAATCTCCGCGTCGGATATGCCGGTGGTGCGGCCAAGGTCGTCGTACTGGCAGTCCACCCACTTGGCGATCTCGACCAGCCGCGTCTTCTTGACGGCGATGCCGGTCCGCTCGGCCACCGTTTCGGCCAGGTAGCACTGGGCCCAGTAGACTATGCCCTGCAGGCCCGACTTGTCCGTAATGGTGATCGACGGGGGGATGCCCAACAGGTTGGACGTGTCGAAGATCTGGTAGATGCGCTCGTCCATCGCCAGGCCGTGGCCGTGTATGCCGGCCCGGGTCCTTGTGGCGTCGTCGCCCACGAACGGGTGGTCGGCCGGGATTATCACGCCCATCGCGCGGTAATAGTCGGCGATCTCGGTGATGGCGCCCGCGTCGGTGCCGCTGGCCCCCTTGAGCGACCGATACATGAGGACGGCCGCCTCGAGGGGCGGATTGCCGGTCCTCTCCCCGAATCCCAACAGCGTGCCGTTCAGGATGTCGCATCCGTACAGCCACGCCGTGGCGGCATTCGCGATGACCAGGTGAAAGTCGTTATGGCCGTGCCACTCCAGCCGGCGAGACGGGATGCCGGCCTGGATGGCCTTGTAGATGAGCTTGGGCACGCTACGGGGCAGCTCCACGCTCGGGTAGGGCAATCCGAAGCCCATCGTGTCGCAGAGCCTGACCTTGGGTTTCAGCTCCTCGGGCAGCTCCTCCGCAAACCGCGCCACCATCCCCAGGAAGGGAAGGACAAAGCCGTCCATGTTGGCCCTGGTCACGTCCTCCAGGTGGAACCGCACGCGGATGTCACGCTCGGCGGCCATCTTGCCCATGGTCAGGTACTCCTCCGCCGCCGTCTGCCAGTTCTTCTTCAGCTTCAGGAAGATGTGGTAGTCGGAGCAGGAGGACAGAAGGCCCGTCTCCTTGATGCCCAGGTGCTGCATGAGCTTCAGGTAGAGGGCGTCGTCGCGCAGGCCCCGTATCCAGGCCGTCGGCTGGGGGCAGTGAGGGTTGTCGGCGTATATGTCCAGGCAGGCTTCCACCGTGCTGACGTCGTTGTCGGAGTAGAGGAAGAACTCGGTGTTGCTGATGATCTGGCCGGGCCCGGAAAGCTTCCCCAGGAGCCTGTAAAGGTCGATCATCTGCTGGCGCGTGTAGGGCGGGCGCGCCTGCTGGCCGTCGCGGAACGTGGTGTCGCTCAGGACCAGGGGGTCGTTCTTGCGCTGCTCGAAGTCGAACTCGATCAGCTCCCCGTCGATCTCCTCATGGGCGGTGCCGCCAAAAACCGTCTGAGGCACCTCCGTGAAGGGGAACATGCGCTCCAGCAGGTCCGGCGCGCCCTCCGGGATGTCAGCCAGGGACGCTGGATCAGTCGCCAGTGTGCGCGTCGGCGGCAGGTTCATGACCTTATCTTTCAGTTCTCTCTGCATCGATCGCTCCAGAAGTCACGGAGGGGCAAGCACCCACCACCTCGCCCGAGGAGGGTAGACCACATTATACCTGAAGGGGGGGTACGGCCGCCATCGCAGGGAGGCCCGGCGGCTCTCCCACGAGCCGCAGCTCGGCCCTTTGACGCATCCAGCCACCGGGAACGTAGCATCGCGTCCGCCAGGGAAGCAACGCGTTGAGGCCAAGCAAGCTGCCAGGGGGCCGCCCGGAGAGGCGGCTCAGCCGGCCTGCTCCCCCTTCGCACGCAGCTCGGCGAGCTTCTGCACGTTGCCGCCGCGGGGGACGGTCCGTCCCGTCTCCCAGTTCGAGATCGTATTGACGGACACGCCCAGCTTCTGCGCCATCCGCCGCTGGCTCAAGCCGACCCGAAGGCGGATCTGCCGGATCTCATCCGGGGAGAGGGGGCCCCCTTTAGGGGCGCCACGGAGACGGCCAGGGCCTCCCCTGCCGAGCCGTTCGTCGACGTCGCCGCCAGCCATGCCCCTCACTTCGCCGATCTTGCGGCGCATCCGGCGGCTCGCCGTCGTCTTGCCGGTCTCCCAGGAGGTAACGGACGCTACGGAAACGCCGATCAAGCCGGCCAGCTCGGCTTGTGTCAGGTCGAGCCGGTCCCGCAGCTTCTTCAACTGGTCCGGCCGTACGACCTGCGCCACGGATTCCCGGCCGAGGGCTTTGTCCACCTGCGCCTGGTCCATCTCGCGAAGCGTCACAATCTGGGCCAGATTCGCCTTGCGGGGACGCGACTTGCCCGTCTCCCAGGCTGTGACCGTAACGGGGGATACTTCGAGCAGTTCGGCCAGTTCCTGCTGAGTCAGGTCAAACCGACGTCGAATGCTCGTCAGCGTGCGTCTGGAGAAACGGACCTTCTCAGTCTCGTCCCGAGGAGCCGGAGGCACGGCCATCGCACGCTGTCTGGCTGCAATGAGCGCCTTAACCTCGGCCGTCAGTTCCTCGAGCTCCTTCTGCAAGGCTCGGATCTCCCGCCGGGCCTGTCGAAGCTGCGCCGGCAGATCACCCAGCACCTCCGTGGCGGCGCGCTTGCCGTGGTAACGAATCAGATCGCGCAGCGCATCTTCTACTTTTGCCATCGTTCGCTCTCCGCTCCAGGTCCACCAACGCTCTCAGAAGATACCTGCCGGGCGGAAACAGGCGCCCTGCACGGCGTCCGCTCCCCGACCGTCGGGGAGCGCCATATGATAGCGCGGCCCACCGCTGCGCTCAAGGTGCCGTCCTGCGTGTCATCGATGCCGCCCTCTGGGCCCTTACGGGCTACTGCGCGCCGAGCAGCTTCTCTATCTCTTCCTCAAGCTGCTTGCCGACGCCGGGACGGTACCCGACGTGCCGGCCGCGCACCACGCCGGCGCCATCTATGATCACCACGGTGGGGATGCCACTGACGCCATAGGCATTCGCCGTCGCACCTTTGGCGTCCAGCACGATCGGGAAAGTGACGCCAAAGGAGCCGGCGGCCTTCCCGGCCGCTTCGGCCGACTCGCCCAGGTTGACGCCGAAGATGACGACGTCCTTGTCTTTCACCTTCTGCCAGAGCTGTTCGAGCTCAGGCATCTCCTGCCGGCAGGGGCCGCACCAACTCGCCCAGAAGTCCAGCACGACCGCCTTGCCCTTCAGGCCGGAGAGCTTGACGGTGCTGCCGTCCAGCGCCTTGAGCTCGAAGTCCGGGGCCGCCTTGCCCTCGAGCTCGACCTCGTCCTGCTCCTCTTGCACCTGCGGCATTTCAGGCGGTCCGAACTGCTCGACCTTCTCGGCGCCCGCCGGCGGCTCGAAGACGAAGGCGTCTTCCGGCAACTCCTCATCCAGGCTGATCTGACCGGCGTTGTAGACGAACGCCACGCTGTCGAACTGCGTCCCGACGTCCTGCCCCCTCGCAGCCATCTGGGCCCTGACCAGCTCAGTCAGGTCGGCCCGGATCTGGGTGACCACGCCGTCCCCCTTCCTGTGCCAGATCTTCAGGGGCACGGGTCCCTGGAACGGGACTTCTTTCGGCATGGAGAAGTGGCCCTGCACGAGCCAGCACTGGTAGTCCCCCACCGCCTCGCTGCCAGTCACACTCGCCTCGGAGACGATTTGGCGGTACTCGGCCACCGGGTCCTCGCCGCCGAAGAGCTTGTCCGGTCTGATCGCCTTGGGCAGAATACCCAACCGGCCCATGTCCTCTTCCCAGAAGTCCGGCCTGAACTCCCGCACGACATATTGCTTGAAGGGTGGCACGTAAACGGTGACCTGCTGGCCGTCACAGAAGATCTGTGAGCTCTGGGACATGGCCCTGAACTTCGGCCCTGCGGCGTAGGTGATGGACATGGGGACTTCCTGCTTCATCGGAGTCCCCTGCATCTGCATCTCCGTAATCAAGTGCCCCGAGCCTTGATAGGTCTTCAGGCCCTTGTAGCTGGCCACCGTCAGCTTCACGATCTCGCCGACGGAGGGCGGCTGCTCCGCCTGCTCCTGGGCGAATACGGGTGAGGCCGCCAGCAGCAGGCAGACCGCCCAAGTGCCGATGACGCGGTTGCGGGTCACGCTTCGCATTGTCTGTCTCCCTGTGCGCTGTGCACCTGACGACGCGAAGAACGACCCCGCGCCTCTACATGCGATTATAGGTTGGCGGCGAAACGGAATCAATCAGGCGGGCCCGACCCCTTGACTGCGATCCGCACGGTCGCTAATCTGTGAGCGTCTGGAACGGAACTTGCGTTGCACCGCATTGCCGCGGACTGGGCCAGCAGACTGCGCTTTCCCAGGCGTTCTGCCGTCCGGTCGCGGCGCGCCCGAGGAGCAATTGTGCAGGAACGCGAGATCATCCGGCTCATACTGGGCATCGGCGCGCTGGTGTTCGTGCTGCTGCACCGACCGGCCCTCAGGCGTCTGCCCGCGTGGGGGACGCTGATGACGGCCTTCAGCATTGTGCTGTTGGGATGGACCGTCGGGGCAGTGAAGGGAGTGCTGTGCGGCGACGTCCTGAACGCGGTTGAGCACTCCTGCTACGCGGTGAGTTCGTTGCTCCTGGCGATGTGGTGCTGGCGGCTCTTCGCGACCCAGTGGGAGGAGGGCCATGGGCTTCATCGGGGCGGCTGAGCTGGTCGCGTTGCTGGCGGCCTTAACGGCCTTCGTGCTGGTTTTGGCCGGCCCGAAGGGCACGTGGATCCGCGACGTGCGGCTGCCCCTGCTGTCGCTGCTGGCGCTGGCCATACTGCGCAGCCTGAGCAACATCCCCGTCGGGTTCAGGCTGGGCGCAGTGCAGCATTACGCGGCACTTGCAGAGCCACCCGTCTGGTACTTCCTGTTTTACGCCTTCGTCCAGAGCGCAACCCACCGCCAGCTACGGCGCAGCGAAGAGCAACAGCGCATCCTGCTTGCCAGCCTCCCCCAGCGTATCTTCTTCAAGGACTCGGATTCCGTTTTCGTGTTCGCGAACGAGCCGTTCGCCCGCGAACTGGGCCTGCGGCCCGAAGACGTAATCGGGAAGACGGACTTCGACTTGCACCCGGAGGAGCTGGCAAGGAAGTACCGGGAGGACGACAAACGGATCATGGGAAGCGGCCAGCCGGAGACGCTGGTCGAAGGGAACGTCGTCGGCGGCGTCGAGCGGACGGTGGAGGTCGTCAAGGCGCCCGTTATCGACGATGAGGGACAGATGGTCGGCCTGTTCGGCATCTTCACAGACATCACGGAACGAATCGAGGCCGAGCGGGCACTGCGCGAATCAGAGCAGAAGTTCAGGTCTCTGGCCGACCAGTCGCCTAACATGATCTTCATCAACAAGGGAGGCCGGGTCGTCTATGCGAACCGGAAGTGCGAGGATCTGATGGGCTACAGCCAGGAGGAGTTCGTCGACCCGGATTTCGACTTCCTCGCCCTGATCGCCCCTCAGTCCGTGGGAACCATCAAGGAGAACTACGCCAAGCACTTGCGAGGGGAGGATGTGCCTCCCTACGAGTACGCGTTGAGGACGCAGGATGGCGGAGAGTTACCGGCCATAATCACAAGCAAACTCATAACCTACGAGGGCGAGCCGGCCATCCTGGGTGTGGTGACCGACATCACGGAGCGCATCGAGGCCGAGGAAGCGCTGCGCGCCAGCGAGGAGCGTTTCCGCGGCGTCCTCTCCTCGCTTCACCGGTCGCTGATCACGGTTCTGGACCGAGACGGCAGGCATACCGAGGTCTGGGGCGACCCCGAGCTGCGGGAACGCTACGGCATCGAGCCAAGGGATATGGTCGGTCGCTCATTGAGCGATCTGCTTCCGCCCGAGCTGGCGGAAGAGAGAATCGCCGACATCCAGCGCGTCTTCGAGACGGGAGAGCCCGTGCGCGCCGAGTTTCCCGTCCGCTTTCCCGCCGGTGACTTCTGGCACTCGATCTCGATATCGCCCATGCGCGACGCCTCGGGGCAGGTCTGTGGTATCGTTGCATTCATCCGGGACGTCACCGAGCGGAAGCAGGCCGAGGAAGCCCTCGGTGAAGCCGAGGAGCGGCACCGCCTCATCCTGGAGAACGCCACGGATCTGATCGCGCTGCACAGCCTGGACGATTTTCTGTTCGTCTACGTCAACCCGGCGACGGTCAGGACGCTGGGCTACGCCGAGGACGAACTGATCGGCAGGGACCCGGCGGACCTCATCCACCCCGACGACATGGACCGGGCCATGGAGGCCTTCGCGAACGGGCTGTCCCGCGGGGAGGCCGCCGAGGTCAGGTACAGGAAGAAGGACGGGACCTACATCTGGCTGGAACAGACGGGGCGGGTCCTTCCCTCCGAAGCGGACACGCGGATGGCGCTGACCATATCCCGCGACGTGACAGCGCGCAAGGAGGCCGAAGAGGCCCGTCGCGAAGCTGAGGACCGGTACAGGCAGATATCCGAGAACGCTACCGACCTGATAACGCTGCACAGCTTGCACGACGTCTCGTACCTTTACGTCAATCCCGCAACGCTCAGAAAGCTGGGATACACCCAGGAGGAACTGCTCGGACGAAGTGCACTCGATTTCGTCCACCCCGAGGACGGGGAGCGGGCGGTTCTGGCCTTGCGGGAGGGAGTCGAGAGGGGCCAGGGCTCCGGTGAGTTCCGCTACATGAAGAAGGACGGCTCGTACCTCTGGCTGGAGGCAACCGGCAAGGTCGTGACCGGCGAGAGAGGAGAGCCTGTAGCGCTGCTCATCTCGCGCGACATCACTGACCGCAAGGAGGCCGAAGAGGCCCTCCAGGAGAGCGAGGAACGGTTCCGGTCCCTGTTTGAAGCCGCGACGGAGTTCATCCAGATACTGGACGCCGAGGGCAGGATCGTGGCGGTGAACCCCGCGGCAAGGGACAAGTTGGGCTATGCTGACGAAGAGCTGTTCGGGCAGCGGCTTACGGATTTCTTCACGCCCGAGTCACGGGTCGTCTTTGAGCAGCATTTCCCGACGCTGTTGGACAGGGGTTCCTACCGGCAGGAGGCGGAGATAGCCTGCCAGGACGGCAGCGTGATCACCGTGGATTGCTCGGCGGCCGCCATCCGCGACGATGAGGGCAACGTCACGTCCATCGTGGCCCTGCTGCGGGACGTCACGGATCGCGTGCGAGTGCGGGAGGAGTTGCGCATGCTGTCGGTCGCCGACGTGCTGACCGGGCTGAGCAACCGGCGAGGCTTCTTCCACCTGGCCGAGCAGCAGTTGAAGTTCGCCAACCGGTCCAAGAGCGCTATGCTGCTGCTGTTCGCCGACCTGGACGGTCTGAAGGACATCAACGACGCCCACGGTCACAAGGAGGGCGACCTGGCCCTGGTCGAGACCGCCAACGTTCTGGGGGAGACCTTCCGCGAGTCGGACATCCTCGGCCGCGTCGGGGGCGACGAGTTCGCCGTGCTTGCCGTGGCCGCGCCGGACACCACCGCCCAGCGCATCAACGAGCGCATCCAGGAGCGGATCGGGGCCCGCAACGCGCAGCCGGACCGCGCGTATCAGTTGTCCATAAGCGTCGGCATCGCCAGCTACGACCCGGATAATCCGTGCTCGCTGGAGGAGCTGATGGCGCGCGCCGACGCGCTGATGTACGGCGAGAAACGAAGGAAACGGGAGCAGCAGGGCCCCGCCTGAACGTGGCCGAACGTGCCGCTCGTCAGCCCATGCGGGGATGGGCGCTCAGTCCGCCACACCGGCCCCCCACGGCCCGCCGGCACAGTCCTTTACTTCCGCAAGCGCCGGACGGTACAATAAATGCTCTAGTACCCCGGGAGCTCTCAGAATGAGGCAGTCATGGCCGAACGCGGCGTCGAGGTAATGCGATCCAGGCCGTGCCAGCGGGCGTTCATCGCGATGATGTGGGCGTTCCTGTTTCTGCTTCCCCTGCCGGCGGTTAAGGTGGGGCCGAGGGTCAGCCTGGAGATCCTGCCGGACGCGATCGGCTGGCTCCTTTTCGCTGCCGCACTCGGCACGGTACGCGACCTGCACCCGGAGGTCCGCGCGCTGCGCCGGCTGGCGCTGGTCGGGCTGGTCATCTGCGTCCCCCGCCTGCTGCGATTCCATGAGGCGGTGCCCCCCTGGCAGCACGTCTATCGCCTTCTCCAGCTGGGCGCGGCGGCGGTGGCCGTAGCCTTTGCCTGGCGCCTTTGCCGTCTCGTGGCAGACGTGGGCGCGCGGGCCGACAGCCCTTCCCTGAAGGCCAACGCAAAGATGCGCTTCTGGCTTTACGCGGCGGGAGTGCCGTTGCTCCTGGCGGGCAGGTTCCCGGCAGAATTCGGCCGACGCCTCTTCGGGGAGTTGGGCGGCTGGCTGACGCTGGCAGCCATTTTCATCTACATAGCGATCACGGTGTCGCTGATGATGGGGCTGATGGCCAGCGTGGCCCGCATGTGTGCCCGCCTGGAGCGGGAGCACCAGGAGGCCGCCGAGGAGGGCACAGAACAGGGAAAAGGGCCCCCGCCGCCGTAGCGGCGAGAGATCCTTGCGCAACCGGCCATCACCCCGGCCGCTCACGCGAAGGACGGAAGCCACTGCGCCTGCGCCTCGAAGAGGCGGTCGACCATCTCGCTTATCTGCGGTATCGTGCAGACGGCGCCCGTCAGCGGATCCATGGCCACGGCAGCGTAGACCAAATCCTTGTCGCCCGCCAGGCCCGCCTTCACCGTCAGTTCCTGCACGTTGACGCAGGCGCGGTTGAGGGCCGCGCACGCCGGCGGAAGCTCGCCGATGACGGTCGGCTGCACGCCGTTCCCATCCACCAGGCACGGGACCTCGACGGCGCAGCCCCGCGGAAGGTTGGTAACGACGCCCTCGTTCCTGACCGATCCGTGGATGACGCACGGCTCGCCGGTCATCATGCTGCGGATGATGTAACTGCCGTACTCCTGTCCGGGCCTGAGGCCGCGCTCCCTGACGTCCGCCAGGAACCGCTCGTTCTGCCCTTCCTCGTCGTGGTTGCAGCAGATCTCGTAGTAGCCCCAGCGGCGCGGGAGGTACTGGAGGACGGTCTGGGGATCCTTGCGGAACCAGGGCACGTACTCCGAGGCGTGATGGCTGGACTCCGAATGGAAGTACCCGGTCAGGCGCGTCAGCTCGGCGCGGACCGCTTCATTGCCGCCGGCGTACAGGTCGTCGCTCCTTTCGCCCTCGTCCTTGCCGAGCAGGTATCTGTCGATGACCTTGCGCCGAATCTCCGGGATGAGGTCCCTGCCGTTGTGCTCGAACTGGATGAACCATGCCTGGTGGTTGACGCCGGCCGCCCGGTAGTTGCACTCCTGGATCGGCACGCCGGGGATGCTGGCCAGCAGCGCGGAGGTCCCCTGCACGCTGTGGCAGAGGCCCACCACGTTCACGCCCAGTTCGTACGTGGCCCACGTGTTGATGGCCATCGGGTTGGCATAGTTCAGCACCAGCGCGTCGGGGCAGAGCTCCAGCACGTCCGCGCAGAAACCTTTGAGCACTTCGACGGTCCTCAGGCCCCGGAACACGCCGCCCGGCCCGAGCGTATCGCCGACGGGCTGGTCAACGCCGTAGTCGCGCGGTATCTCCACGTCC
>Ga0114922_10001227_pt1 | contig 24501 bp, 18 predicted proteins | sample AartaG_FD_100975 | JGI IMG/M metagenome (GOLD analysis project Ga0114922, IMG submission 100975) | Deep subsurface microbial communities from Aarhus Bay to uncover new lineages of life (NeLLi) - Aarhus_00045 metaG | ecosystem: Environmental > Aquatic > Marine > Oceanic > Sediment | place... | reverse complement strand
TTTAACTTATATCCCTTTTGAACCTCTTGAACTATCTCTTCCGACTTTTTCCCTTTAACTTCTTCAACCGATTCATGAAACTCTGGATTAAATTTTTCTCCAATAGCTTTGATTTCTTCAAGGCCGTTGGATTTTAAAATGTTTAATAGTTGGTTATAAAGCTGTTTTATTCCCTCGTCTTTACTGTGTTTCATTGCCTCTTCAAAACTATCTAAAACCAATAGAATTTCTGAAATTAATCCCTGATTAGCGAATTTATAATAATCAGAAATTTTCCGCTCCTGTTCTTTTTTATAGTTTATTAAATCTGCCTTGGCTCTTTGCCAGCCAGCTAAATACTCTTCTTTTTCCTTCTGGCACTTCTTTAACTTATCTTTTATTTTCTTTATTTTCTTATCCACCGCGCCAGTATTTTCCTCATCCACATATTCTATTTTAGCGTCTGATTTTTTAGACATAACAATAAAATTGTTTAAATTTTCAATTTCTAATTTTCAATTTTCATTGAATTCTACAATTTTACAATTTTCAAACTCGTCGCTAATTAAAAATTGATTCATTGAAAATTAATTGGAAATTGATAATTGAAAATTAAATATTTTCTAGCAAGTCTCTAATATATTCAACCAAGGCTATATTCCTATCATATCTCATTCGAAGAGGTCCCAAAATAGCAATCAATCCCCTATTCCCTGATTTTAATCTCTGTCCTGAAACAATCATACTTAACCCCTTCATTTGTTTGATTGGATTTTCTTGTCCTATATAAACCCTCACACCCATACCTAAAGAATGGGTCCTTTCTGAAGAGCTATCCATAGGTTGATTATTTGTTCCTGGCTTAAAAGCTGAGGTTTTTTGGGTGTGGGGGTAAATACCTATGGTTTCGTCTTGAGCAATATCAAAGAGTTCTTCAATGTTTCTATCAAGATAATCCAATATTTCAGCTATTTGATTACCATCTCCAAACTCTGGCTCTCGGAGCAATCGACCTGCTCCTGCCTTATGAAATTCCGGTTCATCAAAATCAAGCAAGCCGCTAATTGCTAAATTAGAAGACATATCAGCAAGAAGACCGGCTATCTTGGGCATTAAACGACTAATCTCTCTATTTTTCAAAAAATTCTGCTGAAGAGCTTCTTGTTCCCGAAGAGATAATTCTTTGTTCCTCATTAAGGAATTAATAAAAAATCTATATCCTTTATCGGTCGGAATTCTACCAGCTGAAGTATAGGGCTGGTATAAATAACCCTCTTCTTCTAATCTCTTCATTTCCGCCCTAATAGTCGCTGGGCTGGTTTTAAGGCCATATTTTTTATTCAAAATTCCCGAACTTACTGGTTGGGCCGTATTTACATACCCTTTAATAACCGCCTCTAAAATTTTTTGCTGACGAGTATTCATGCTCTTGTTTCTATTTTATTATAATTAGCAGTCTATGTCAAGGACTGCTAACCCCATAGGAAGCTTACCCCATCCCGCAGGCTTACAGCCTGGCGCTGATGGGGAGCGCTCCTACGGGGCAGACCATTCTCGATAAGCTCAGGACAAGCAGCTATCCACAAGGGGTAGTGGAAAAATATTCTTAATTATGCTACATTTATAATGTATGAATATTACTAAAACTAAGAAAATTAATTGGATAGATATAAAAAATCCAAGTAAGAAAGACCTTGATTATTTGAAGAAAAATTTTGATTTTCATCCGGTTACTTTAAAGGAACTCCTCTCCCCTACCCTGCGGCCAAAAGTCGAACATTACGACCATTATCTTTATATGGTTATTCATTTTCCCATTTATAATTCAGGAAAACAAACTACTGAATCAGTAGAAACAGATTTTCTTATTACCAAGGACACCCTTGTTACTGTCCATTATGAAGAATTGCCCCCTATGAAAAAAATCTGGGGAGAATGTCATGTAGATGAAACAAGTCGAGAACATAATTTTGGAGAAACAACTGCTTTCCTTCTTTATAATATATTACAAACTTTATATAATTTTTCTTTAAGGCAATTAGACCATATTAGCAAAAAAATAAACCAAATTGAAAACCAAATGTTTAAAGAAAAAGGCAGCGAAATAATAGTAGAAAAGATTTCATTTGCTCGACGAGATGTGCTTGATTTTCGAAAAACAATTAAACCACAAAAAACCATCATTAATTCATTGAAAATTAGAGGAGTAGAGTTTTTTGGCAAAAAAATGAGACCCTATTTTATGGATATTATTGGAGATTACATGAGAGTCTGGAATCTATTAGAAAGCCACAAAGAAACTATTCAGGCCCTTAGAGAAACAAATGACTCTTTAGTTTCTAACCGAACAAACAAAATTATGAAAGCTCTCACGGTTTTTGCTGTAATTGTTTTTCCCTTAACTCTTTTAGCAACTATTTTTGGAATGAATGCCAAAAATTCGCCTATTATTGGCCATAGATATGATTTTTGGATAATTTTTGGCTTTGGATTATTAGCAACATTCGCAATGCTTATATTTTTTAAACGGAAAAAATGGATTTAATCTTATGCTTAAACTTTATAATACGTTAATTCGCAAAAAACAGGCATTTAAGCCCATCAAAAAAGGACAGGTGGGTATTTATTCATGTGGACCAACTGTTTATTCATATCAGCATATTGGCAATTTAAGAAGCTATATATTTGTTGATGTTTTAAAAAGGGTTCTAAAATATAACGACTATAAAGTCAGGCACGTAATGAATGTAACAGATGTTGGCCATTTGACCAGCGACGCTGATACAGGAGAAGACAAGATAGAAAAAGCTGCCAAAAAAGAAAAGAAAACAGCCAAAGAAATTGCAAATTATTATTGGATAATTTTTAAGCAAGATTTTAAAAAATTGAATATAGACGAACCAAATATATGGGCTAAAGCGACTGAACACATAAAAGAACAGATTAGAATGATAAAAATACTTGAAAGGAAGGAATATACTTATAGAACAAACGATGGAATTTATTTTGATACCTCTAAACTTAAAGACTATGGCAAACTTGCCCAACTAAAAAAAGAAGGTTTGCAAGCAGGTAAAAGAATCTGTCTTGGCAAAAAAAAGAATATTACGGATTTTGCTCTATGGAAATTTTCGGAGAAGCCTGGAGTAAGACAACAAGAATGGAAAAGTCCCTGGGGCATTGGTTTTCCCGGTTGGCATATTGAATGTTCCGCAATGTCTTCTAAATATCTTGGAAAACAATTTGACATTCATACTGGAGGCGAAGAACATATTCCGATTCACCATACAAATGAAATTGCCCAAAGTGAAGCTGTCTTTGACGAAAAACCTTGGGTAAAATACTGGCTTCATGCGCGATGGCTTCTATTTAAAGGTGAAAAAATGGCAAAAAGCAAAGGCGCTATATATACTATTTCTGATTTAGAAAAAGAAGGCTTTAATCCCCTAACCTATCGGTATTTTACATTAACCGCACATTATAGAACCCAGTTAAATTTCACGCTTGATAATCTAAAAAAAGCTCAAAATGCCTACGACAGACTAAAAAATATTATATCTGAATTAGTTGACAATGATAAAATCAATAAACAATATCTAGGCCAATTTAAAAAAGCCATAAACAATGATTTAGATATGCCCGTGGCTTTAAGTGTTTTGTGGAATTTAATACGGGATAAAAAAGTAAAGGGTAAAATAAAAACGATTCAGGAAATGGACAAAATTTTCGGATTAGATTTACTAAAAAAAGAAGAAATTTCTATATCTGGCAACGTTAAAAATCTTATTGAACAACGAGAAGAAGCGAGGAAACAAAAAAACTGGAAAGAGTCTGATGAGCTTAGGGGAAAAATAAAATCCCTCGGATACTGGGTCGAAGATACGGACAAAGGATCAAAAATCAAGAAATTGGCTATATAGAAATTAGAAAAGGGCCGATGCTTCACGCATGGCCTTTTTGGTTTCCCCACGTTCTTAACATTAAATCATTTGACGAGATCATAAAATTTGTTATACTAAAATATAAACATTATATATTATGGTAAATAAAACAAAAAAGCAAATTAAAAAACAGACTAAGAGACAGCCGAATAAAGAAACAATAAAGATTGACAAGCAAGCAGCTGAATTTGATCGTCTTCCACCTCAAAATATCGAAGCTGAACAATCAGTGCTCGGTTCTTTAATGTTTAATAAAGATGCCATTGCCGAAATCTCTGATATGCTTAGACCGGAAGATTTCTATCGTGGTACTCATCAATCGATTTTTGAAACAATGTTGGAACTCTCTGAAAAAAATGAACCAATCGATCTTTTAAGTGTTTCTAATAGATTAGAAGAAAAAGAAAAATTAGAAGGAATTGGCGGAACCAGCTATCTAACTGACCTTATCAATACTGTTCCCAGCGCTGCTAATATTGTCCATTACGCTAAAATTATTCAAAAGAAAAAGCTTCACCGAGACTTGATTGATGCTGCTCATAGTATTACCCGATTGGGTTATCAAGAGGTAGAAGACATAGAAAATATCATAGATGAGGCAGAAAAAAGAATTTTCGCTGTTTCTCAAAGATCAATTAAACAAGATTTTGTACCGCTTAAACCTGCCCTTAAAGAGGCTTTCGAAAGAATAGACGCTCTTCATAAGGGCGATGGAGCAATTCTTCGCGGGCTTTCTACCAGCTTTTACGAATTAGATAATATTCTGTCAGGTCTTCAAAAATCTGATTTTATTATTTTAGCTTCCAGGCCTGGCTTGGGTAAAACTACTCTTAGTTTAGATATTGCCAGACATATAGCGATTAATGAGAAAGTTCCAGTTGGGATATTTAGCTTAGAAATGTCAAGTCCTCAAATAGTAGATAGACTTCTCTCTGCTCAGAAACAAATAGATCTCCAAAGATTAAGAACCGGTCGTCCATCAGAAAATGATTTTTTATTGATCAATGAAGCAATCAATATTCTTTCCGAAAGCCCTATATTTATTGATGACACAGCGGGAACTACAGTAATGGAAATAAGAGCAAAGGCTCGTCGACTTCAAAAAAAACATGGTTTGGGAATTATTATAGTTGACTATCTTCAGTTGATGGAGGAGCCAAGAATAAAAAACTCTGAAAACATGGTTCAAAAAATTACAGAGATATCTCGAGGACTCAAAGCCTTGGCAAAAGAATTAAATATTCCGGTTCTAGCTCTTTCTCAACTCTCTAGAGCTATTGAAAAACGCCCCTCTCAAATTCCTCTTCTCTCTGATTTAAGAGAAAGCGGGAGTCTCGAACAAGACGCAGATGTTGTAATTTTTATCTGCCGTAACGATTCAGAAGACAAAAACAGAGCAGAAATTAGAGTGACCAAGCACAGAAACGGACCTACTGGAGTAATAGAATTATATTTTAACGAGAAATTTGTCAGCTTTACAACCATAGATAGAAGATATGAAGAATAGTTATTTATGCTTCCACATCCTATTCAAAACTTAATAAATCAATTCTCAAAGCTTCCTTTGGTCGGACCGCGTCAAGCGGCTCGTTTTGTTTTTCATTTAATTAAACAGCCAAAAATAGAGTTGGAAGAATTCGCTAAAGCCATTCTTGATGTTTCTAAAAATCTCAAAAAATGCTCGCTCTGTTTTAGGATTACAGAATCCTCTGATATATGTTCTATTTGCAAAGATTCAAGGCGAGATAAAACTATTATTTGTATAATTGAAAAAGATACAGATATTAAGGCAGTAGAGAGAACAAGTAGATATAAAGGCTTATATCATATTCTTGGAGGAAATGAAATTAAAGACCTTGGTCAAGAGAGTCTCAAAGAACTACATCTAAAAGAACTAATGGCGCGAATTGAAGATAATAAAGAAATCAAAGAAATAATAATTGCTACCAGCGCCACTACCACTGGTGACACCCTGGCTCTTTACATTTCTCGTTTGCTTAAGTCCATCAACCTACCTACCGACAGGCAAAATATTAAAATAACCCGCTTGGGTCGCGGATTATCTACCGGCAGTGAATTAGAGTATATGGATGAAGAAACTCTAAGTCAGGCCTTTCTTGCAAGAAAATAACTATTTTTCATCAACTTTTTTCTTTACCGGTTTTTTCACCGGTTTTTTTGTTACAGTTTTTTCTTTGCCGTCTAAAACAATCTCTTTTATCTCAACTTCAGTATAAGGCTGGCGATGGCCTTTTTTCTTTTTATATCTTTTCTTGGGTTTATATTTAAAGATGACAACCTTGTCTCCTTTTCCATGCTTTAGAATTTTGGCAACAACTTTTGCGTTTTTTACTAAAGGTGCGCCAATCTCGACTTTCTTAGCCTTAGAAACTAACAAAACATCAGTAAAGTTTACCTCTTTACCTTCGACCTTATCCAATTTCTCAATCTTAATTTTATCTTTTTCTTTTATTAAGTATTGTTTACCTCCTGTTTTTATAACTGCTAAAGTCATGTTTATTTATTATACACCTTTTGCTATATTACTCAAGATGTTTTGGTTTTTCTATCTCCAATGGCTCAATTTTTTGCTGTCCATCAGTTAACTTTACTGCATCTTTTTCTATCTTGGCAAATTCTTTGTAGGCCTTATTATAAGTATTCACAGTTGTGCCCAAATGGGAGCCTAACTTATCTAAAAACTCATTGTAATTCAACAAGTGCTTTCTCAAAACTCCCACTCCTTTCTGAATTTCTTGAGCCGACTCTTCTATTTTTAGTGCTCTTAATCCTTGTAAAACCGTTTGTAAATAGGCATAAAAAGAAGTCGGAGAAACAATGATTACATGTTTTTCTTTAAAGGCATACTCAATTAAATCATAAGTGCTTATTTTAACTGCCCCAACCTGATTAATTAACAAATCATAATAGATCCCCTCTGAAGGAATAAACATAAAGGCAAAATCCATTGTTCCTTCGCTTGGCCTAATATATTTAGCCGTTTCTTCAATTCTATTTTTCAAATCCTGTTTAAAGGTCTTTTCTAATTCTTTTTTTCTCTCGGCGCTTTTTTCTTCCCTAATCCGATTATAATTTTCTAAAGAAAACTTGGAATCAATAGGAATAATTTTATCTTTTATAAATATAACTGCATCAACAATTTCACCGTCTTTAAATTTATATTGTAATTTATACTGATTTGGTTGAAAAACATTCTTAAGTAAAGTTTCTAAAAAATACTCTCCTAAAATTCCTCGCTGTTTAGGATTAGCCAAAACATCTGTTAATTTTCCCAGTTGGTCTTTAACGTCTTTCACGTGCTGATGGTCGGCATGAATTTTCTCTAATTGGGAAGTAACGTCTTTTATATGACCAGTTACATCCCGAACAATTTTACCGCTCTCCTGCAGCTGATTCTGCAAAGAATCCATACTTTTTTCCCGGCCTATAGCCATTTCCTTTCTAATTTCCTTCAGCTCATTAGCTAAATCCTCTCCCCCTTTCTTTTTCAAGGATAGATAAACAATTATCCCCAGTAAAATAATTATTAATATGTATAAAAAATAAGTCATATAAATTTACCCCGCACCTTTTTATAAGTTCTAAGTATATCTTAATATAAAACACTATTTAAGAAAAGGGCGGGGTTTATTTCAACAAGAATTCAATCACTAAAAATACTGCATATAAACTGACTAAAACAATTCCTTCTTTCCAGGAAATTCTTTCCTTGGTAGCAATAAAGAAATTAGCAACAAAGATAACAAAAACCATGAATAGGCCAGCTGTTAAAATTATATTAAAATTCTCTATTTCAATAGGATAGATTACAGCAGTAATACCTAAAATAAGAGTTGAATTCATAACCGTGCTGCCAATTAAATTTCCTAAATTCATTCCTTCATGCTTAGTAATTACTGCTTTTATGCCAAATACTAATTCTGGGAGTGAAGTGCCAACAGCCACTAAAATAAGCCCAATTAAAATCAGAGGTAGTTCAAAGCCCTGGGCAATTAAAGTAGCGGTTTTAACTATACCCCAAGAACCAACTAAAAGTATTACTATGGATAATACTAATACCAATAAATTCCTAAGAAATTTCCAAAATTCCTCAACAGTCCGCACCATATGATCCATTCTCTTTCTAAAAGCCTCTTTGTCTTTAAGAATGCGTCCTAAATACCAAACAAATATTACTAAGAGGATAACTCCATCGGCTTGAGACAATTTTTTATCAATCAAAAGAAGTAATGGCAAAACAGAAATAAAAAAAACGATCCAGGCATCTTGTTTGGCAATTTTACTTTCAATTTTAATTCCTTTAGCGAATATAACAACTACTCCTAAAACAAGACTTAAATTAACTACATTTGAACCAATTACATTTCCTAAAGAAAGAATCGGAGCTTTTGCAATAGAAGAATTTATTCCTACAAAGAACTCAGGTAAGCTGGTAGCTAAAGCCATTAAAATAAAAGCTAAAACATATTCGGAAATCCGGAGGTATCGAGATATAGTTACTAATTTCTGAACTGCTTTTGCCCCGCTTTTAACTAAAGCAAAAACAGAAATAAAAAATAACGCGATATATAAAAAAATCATTTATTTTTTCTAGTAAAGAAAAACTTAGTTAGTTCTATAAAGAATAAATTCATTACTCCAATGCCCAGAACCAATATCCAATCAAAGAGATTTAAGGGGATTGTTTTAAGCAATTTTTGGAATATTGGAACATAAATCCCTACTATCAACATAACAACAGCAAAAATCCAACTGCCAAGCAAAAATACATTTGAAAAAATCTTTATCTGCCAGATATTTTTATGTAAATTTTTGCAAGAAAAAACATAAAAAATCGAATCAATAGTCAAAGCAGCAAATATTATTGTCCGGATTTCAGCTATAGGCAAAGCTTTTCCTAAAAGCCATAAAAACAGTCCGAAAAGTATTAAGTCAGTCACGAGACCAATAGCAAATATCAAGGCCTTCATCTCTTTTGTTAATAAAGATGCCCTGGGATCCTCTGGCTTACGATTCATTACATCCTTTTCTTTTGATTCAAAAGCTAAAGAAACTGCTGGCAAGCTGTCTTCAACAAGATTAACCCACAAAATCTGAGCTGGCAAAATCGGTAAAGGAAGTTTGGCAATCACACTTATGCCTATTAAAATTATTTCAGTAAAAGCATCAGCAAATAAAAAAGTAACAACTTTTCTAATATTATCAATAATTGCCCTGCCCTCTTCAATTGCCGCTACAATGATTGAAAAATTATCTGTTAAAAGAACTAAATCAGAAGCCTCCTTAGCTACATCAGTGCCTGAACCCAAAGCTACGCCGATATCAGCTTGCTTTAAAGCAGGGGCGTCATTAACTCCATCGCCAGTCATTGCTACCACTTTGCCTTTTTCCTGCCATGCTTGAATAATTCTTAATTTTTGTTTTGGCTCTACCCGAGCGTAAATTTCAAAATCCATTAATTTCTTTTTAAACTTTTCATCGCTCATTTCTTCTAATCTTCTTCCATCAATTATGTTTTTATCTTTAGCGGGAAATCCTAATTCTTGAGCAATAGCCTTAGCTGTTAAACGATGGTCTCCAGTAATAATAATTGGTTTCATTCCAGCTTTACGACATACTCTCATTGCTTCTTTAACATCTTCCCTTAAAGGATCTTTTAAGGCAATAAATCCAACAAAAACCATGCTTTTAAATTTTTCTTCGTAAATCTTCTCTTTTTCCAATTTGCTAACAGATTCTTTTGAATCCAATGTCTTTATAATTTGTGAACTAAGCAAACCTTTCCTTGTTTTTTTATAACCAGCAGCTAAGACGCGCAAACCTTTTCGGTCTAAATCTTCATATTTCTTTGTTAATTCTTTTAATTTTTTAGAAGTTATTAACTGGCTTTTTCCATCATGCTCCAAATATTTAGAGTGTTCTAAAATTATTTCTGGCGCACCAAGAACATAAATTATGTCCTGATTTTTGTTTAACTGATGAGTGTTAGCTGAGTATTTATAAACTGGATCAAAAGGCATTTCATCAATTTTTGGTTGGTCTTTCTCGATTTCCTCTCTATTAAGCCCAGCTTGAATACCAGCTACAAACAGGGCTTTTTCAGTCGGCCTGCCTCTAATAATCCATTTTTCCATTATTTCATCAGGATTTTCAATAAAAGCCTCGTTGCATAAAATAGCGATTTTTAAAGCTAAAATATGAGATTCTATTCCGTTTTTATCTATCTTTTCCGAATATTTCTTTCCATCACTTAAAAGTTCTTTTGTGCCTGTAAAAACTCCAGCAACTTGCATTTTGGCTTGAGTTAGGGTTCCAGTTTTATCAGTACAAATGATTTGAGTTGAACCTAAGGTTTCTGTAGCAATTAATTTTCTAACTAATCCCTTCTTTTTAGAAATTCGTTCCATCCCCAAGGCCAGAATAACTGTCATGGCTACCGGCAATCCTTCAGGAATAGCAGCAACTGCCACAGCAATGGCAGTAACAAACATCTCCAAAATATCTTTTCCAGTTAATGCCCCGCCAATAAAAATTCCTACACAAATGAAACTAATAACAGCAGCAATAATTTTACTGAAATGAGCTAATTTTTTTTGATAAGGAGTTTTTTCCTCTCCAACTTCTCTTATTGAAATAGCAATTTTCCCAATTTCTGTTTTAGCGCCAGTTGATACGACTACGGCCTTAGCTTTGCCATCTTCTATTACTGTTCCCATGTAAACCATATTATTTCTATCAGCTAAAAGGGTATTCTCTGGCAAAGTTTTTGAAAATTTTTCCGAAGCTAACCATTCACCAGTTAAAGCAGCTTCATTGACTTGTAAATTCGAAACCTCAACTAATCTGGCATCAGCAGGCACTTTATCACCTGGCCGCAAAACAATAATATCACCTCGAACAAGACGAGCCTGATTTATTTCTTTCTCGTGCCCATCTCTTATAACAATTGTTTTTTCTTTGATTAGTTTTCTTAACTTATCAAATATTTTTGAGGCTTTATTCTCCTGGAAAAAACCTACTCCTGCATTCAAAAAAACAGCGGCAAAAATAACCACTGAATCGGTCCAATCCTGTAGAATTAAAGTAGCAAAGCCAGCAATGACTAAAATATAAATCAAGGGACTCTTAAACTGATCCAAAAATATTTTTACCCCTGTCAGTCGTTTTTCTTCTGGCAGCTTATTGAAACCAAATTTCTTAAGCCGTTGCTTGGCTTCTTTTTCAGATAAACCATTTTTATTAGCTCTAGCTTTCTTAAAAACCATTTCTAAACTTAAGCTATGCCAGTTTTGTTTTTTAGATTTGTCCATATGTTTTTATTTTACCATGAATTTTACCCCGCACCAAAGATTGGTGCGGGGTTTAGCTAAATAAAAACCTCCTTCGCTCTTGCGGAGCCGTGAAAGAGCATAGTAGCGCCTACGGGAGTCGAACCCGTGTTACCAGGTTGAGAACCTGGCGTCCTGACCACTAGACGAAGGCGCCTTGTTTTAAAGCATTACCAATTATTGTATCCAACAACTCCGAAAACTCAATTCCAGCTTCCTTAGCCGCTTTAGGTAAAAGAGATTCACTGGTTAGCCCAGGCAAAGTGTTCACTTCTAAAATATAAATTTTACTGCCTTTAACAATAAAATCTGCCCTTGAATAACCTTTACATCCTAAAATCTGATGAGCTCTTATTGATTGCTCTTGAATTTTCTTAGTTAAACTTTTACTAATTCTAGCTGGAGTTATTTCTTGAGTACTTCCATTGTACTTAACCTCATAATCAAAAAATCTGCCGTCGGGAGGAATAATCTCTGTCACCGGTAAAGCAAAATATCTCTGCCCTTTAAAATTCTCTAAGATGCCGCAGGTCATTTCTCGTCCATCTATATATTCTTCAATAATAACTTCATCGCATTTCTCTTTTGCTTTTTTGATTGCCTTTTTCAAATCTTTCTTGTTATCAACAATTGAAATTCCTACACTTGACCCCAAACATGACGGCTTTACCACCACTTTTTTAAACTTTTCAACAACTTCCCTTTTTATCCGATCGGATAAAAAGGGAAGTTTCAATTTTTCTAAAATTATATACTCTGGAATATTTAATTTGTGTAATTTAAACAATTCATAGCTCTTAATCTTATTCATTCCTACAGCACTAGCTAAAACCCCTGAGCCAGTGTAGGGAATATTAAAACAGTCTAAAAGTCCCTGAATTCGACCATCTTCCCCGTATTCGCCGTGCAAAGCATTAAATACCACATCAATTCCTTTTAAAGCTTGATTAATAGTTTTCTCCTTGGCACCTACAAACCAATCCCCTTTTTTGCTAATTACGATTGGCTTAACATTATATTTCTTCTTATTCAAATATTCTAAAACATTTTGACCAGTACTCAAAGAAACTTCATGCTCAGAAGATATCCCCCCCATCAGAACTACTAAGTTTAACTTGGGCATACGTCCTTATTATAAATAAAAATCAGCTTCTCATCAAGCTAATTTGTATAAACTTGAATCTGGGCTAATGGCTAATCTTGTACTAATAATCTTTTTGCTTTTCTGGGTTCTGCCATGATTTCTTTAACAATTTTCTCCATCTTCATTGCTCTGGAAGCTTTGATTAAAATTATATCCCCTTGTTTCATTAGTACCTGAAGCGGTTTTCCAGCTTCTTCTGAAGTGTGAAATTCAAATATCTTGTCTTTTGCCATTCCGTTTTCCCTCGCCCCTTTAGCAATAAATTTAGCCCGCTCTCCAACTGTAAAAAGTAAATCCGCTGTTTCAGCTACTTTTCTTCCTATTCTCTCATGAACTTCCAGAGTATATTTTCCTATCTCCAACATATCGCCCAAAACAGCGATTTTTTGCCCTGCTTCGCCGACAGGCGGGTTCTCCTTAAATTTTCCTAATGTTTCCAAGGCAGCTAAAGTTGAAAGAGGGGCGGCGTTGTAAGTATCATCAATAATCAAGGTATTTTTAACTCCTCCCAATAACCGCATTCTTCCTGGCAAGGATTTATAATTTCTTAAACCTTCTGAAATTTCAACTAGGTTAAGATTAAAAATTATCCCAACTGCAGCAGCAGCCAAGGCTGGATATATTTGATGCTTTCCCAAAACATTGATTAATTTTACCGGTACTGTGCTTCCTTTATAAGTCAACTTAAAATTAACAAAGCCGAAAATTCCCTCCTGCTTTAAATCAGCAGTTCCTACTTCATAATTAGTAGCTTGGATATCTGCTCCTTCCTCAAATCCATAAGTTAAAACTTCGGCTGCAACAGTTTGTCCCATTTGTCTGACCATCTCATCATCATAGTTTAAAACAGCTACTCCCTTAGATTTCAAGGAATCTATTAACTCCTTTTTTTCTAAGACCACTGCTTGGGGACTCTCAAAAAATTCGACATGAACTGGAACTTCTCCGATAGCTGTAATTACTCCAACTTTTGATTTAACAAACCTAGTCAAATATTTTATATCTCCAGGCCTATCAGCTCCCATTTCAACTATTAGAATCCGAGGATACTTTTCTTTAAAAATAAGCATCAAGAGAACTTTAATAAATCGAACAAACCAGGCTGCTATTGATTTGCCACCTGTTTCTAAACCAAAAATCGTTAAAGGAACCCCAATCTCATTATTATAATTCCGTTCGTTTCTACTAACTTGACCTTCGCCAAAATGATTCTTCAAAACAGCATAAATCGCCTCTTTTGTTGAGGTTTTACCAACGCTACCAGTAACAGCAATAATTACTGGCTTATACTTCCAGAGAACTAATCTGGCTAGTACTTTTAAAATAAATTGTAATATTCGCCTTAACACTTTTAAAAATTATCAATTTTCAATCAATTATCAATGATCTAATTTTTAAACATTGAAAATTGAAAATTCAATGAAAATTGGTAATTGGTAATTGAAAATTACCGGCTTGGTGGTATCTCGTAATAATTTAATATATGTTTAGCTATCTCTCCAAAAACCGGCGCTACTGAATCAGCTGCAAATCGAATCTTTTGAGGATTATCTAACTTTACCAAAATTAGAAACTCTGGATCAAAGGCCGGAAAAAACCCTCCAAAAGAATGAATGGTTTTATCAGAATATCCTCCAGCATCAGGAACTTGAGCAGTACCAGTCTTAGCAGCAATAAAGTAACCAGGAATCCCTGCCTTTTCCCCATAACCATTTTCTACTACGCTAACCATCATTTTTGTCAACGTTTCAGCTGTTTCTAAAGAAATCACTTGGGCAGATACTTTTGGCTTCACTATTTTTTCTGCCCCGCTACTATAAACGAATTTCTCAACAAGATAAGGTTTCATTATTCTCCCCTTATTAGCAATTGCTCCCAAAGCTGCAACTAATTCCATTGGAGTAATGCTAATCCCCTGACCAAAAGAAGCAGTAGCGTATTCTATGTCTCTCTTGTTGTTCAAATTAGAAATATTTCCACTAACTTCACCCTCCAAATCAATCCCTGTCTCCTTTGAAAGCCTGAATTTCTCTAAATAATCTTTAAATACCTTTTTTCCTGCAAGCTGTTGAACAAAAACTATTCCAGTATTTAAAGATTTTTCTAAGACTTGAGTCATTGTCTGAATGCCTTCAGGCTTGTCATGGGAATTATTAATTGTATAACCCCCTATTTTAATAAATCCTTTGTCTTCATAGGTTGTATTAGGAGTAAGTAATTTCTTATCTAGGGCAACGGCCATGGTTATTGGCTTGAATATTGACCCGGGTTCAAATAAATTATGAATAGCCGGATTTAGAAAAACATTAATATCTTCTACCTCTGAATACTTGTTCGGATCGAAAGTTGGCCAATTAGCCAGCGCTTTAATAGCTCCAGTTTGAGGATCTTGCACAATAATAGTGCCTCCTTCGGCATCCAGGTATTCAACAATTTCAAGAAGTTTTTTTTCAACAAAAAATTGAATATTAGAATCAATTGTTAAAATCAGATCAGTCCCGTCTTCTGCCGGCTGTAAATAATGTTTAGCAATAGCAATTAACTGACCTTTTGTATCTTTTTCGCCTTCCAAAAATCCATATTCTCCTTCAAGTTCTTTATTATAATATCCCTCTAAACCATATTGACCAACCCTTTTATTGTCAGAAAAACCTACGAAGCCAATAACATGACAGGCTAAGCTGTTAGCAGGAAAATAACGCCAATTCTCAGTAACGAATTCTATACCTTCAATATTTAATTCCTTTATTTTTTCAACAATCTCTGGAGACAATTTATGTTTTAAGGGCTCATAAGGATCATTTTTTTTGCTTATTTTTTGCTTTAGAATATCTTCATCTATTTCTAAAAGAGGAGCAAGAAGTTTAGCTGCTTCTTCCTTATCTTCAATTTTTTTAGGCACAGCATAAACCATTAACAGTTCTTTATTTACAGCCAAGGGGAAAAGCTGGGATGATGGATCCATACCATAGAATCTATCCTTTATAAAAATTTCTCCTCTTTTAGGAAAGAGGATTTGATATGTCTGGTGCTGATTATCGGCAAGTCCCTTATAAAAATCATGTTGCAAAATCTGAAGAGAAAATAACCGAAAAACCAAAACAAAGCTTACTAAAATTATAAAAAAAACTACTAAATAAAGACGCATAATTACCTTGCGGCTACTTCTGAAATTGGTGACATGTATTCTACTCCCTCTGCTATTACCATATTTAAACCCTCTATTTTTTCTTCCAAGAAGCTAAGAGACTGAACTCCTGATAATTTCAGTTTGATATTTTCATTTTCGGATTGCAACTTTTTTACTTCACTCTTATATTTCTGAATTTCATGCCCTTCTGTAGCCACGCTATTTGCTTGAATTATATAAAATACACTGAAGAAAATTATAACAAAAATTAAGAAAAAAGCAAGAACTTTTCTGTTCCGATCTTTCCTTGGTAGAGCTCGTTCTCGAATCCTTGAACAAGCAATATTTCTTTGGAAAATGGCAATAGAATAAGACATATAGCTTAGATCTTTGGGTGGGGTGCTTCCCCACCTAAGGACCCAAGTTTCACCCCGCTCAGCGAGGTTTGAGGGCTTGGGTAACCCAAAAAAAATGATTTAATTACTCCTATCGCAAAATCAAATTCAAATCTTAATACCTACTCGCAACTTCGCGCTTCGGCTGCGAGAATTTTTTTTAATTTCTTCTTCATCAGCCATTACTGGCTTTTTAAATAGAATTTTTAAAGATTCATTTTCTCTAAAAAAGTTTTTCACTATTCTATCCTCCAATGAATGAAAAGATATTACTATTAACCGACCTTCTGGCTCTAAAATCTCTACTGCCTGTTCAAGGCCTTGTTTTAAATTCTCCAATTCATTATTAACTGTGATTCTTAATGCCTGAAAAATTCTAGCCGCTACTCGATTAATCTGACCTCGTCTTGTTTTTGAATAAGGAACAGCTTTCTTGATTATTTCTAATAATTGAAAAGTGGTTTTAATCGGTCTCACTCTTCTTTCATTTATAATCTTCTTGGCGATTCTTCGATTATATTTCTCTTCGCCGTATTTTTGAAAAATTTCTATTAATGTTTCTTCGGGCCATTGATTAATAACAATCTCTGCAGTTAATTCATGATTATCATAATTCATCAAAAGTGGCTCATCTCTTCTAAAGCTAAATCCCCTCCCGCTTTCTTCTATCTGCCAGCTTGATAAACCAAGGTCAAATAAAATACCGTTTATTGGTTTGAAACTTTTCTTTTGGACAATTTCTTTCAAATCCTTAAAATTCCCATGAGCAAGAATGAGTCCTTCCTGCGATTTTATTCTCTTTATTGCCTCTGAATCAGCATCTATGCCCAATACTTTTCCATTTGGTTGGATTTGTTTCAAAATAGCAAATGCATGACCAGTTTGGCCAATAGTACAATCAACAAAATTCTCACCTGGTTTAGGATTTAAACAATCAATAACTTTATCTAAAAGAACAGGTTGGTGCATGGCACCTTATCAGCGAATATCTAATCTGTTACGAATTTACGAATTCGAAAATTCGGAATGGATTCGTTATTCGTTGATGTCAAACCCCGAGTTCACCGAGTCGTTCAGCTATATTATCAACTTCTTTTTCAGTAGTTTGCTTAAATAAATTCCATTTGGCTTCATCCCAAATCTCTACACGATTATAAACACCGGCTATCAATACATTCTTTTTTAAATCAGCATATCTCTTTAAATAATCAGGAATAAGTATTCGACCCAATTTATCCAATTTAACTTCACTAGCACCAGCAAGCATAATGCGATTAAAACCTCGAGTATCTCGCTGTCCAAGCGGTAATTGACTTAATTTCTCAGCTAATTTATTCCATTGATTTAAAGGAAGAATCCAAAGGCAATTATCAAGACCTTTAGTAATAACCATTTTTGCGCCGAGTTCCTTTCTTAATTTAGAAGGAATGGCTAATCTTTTTTTTGCATCAATTGTATGTTTATACTCACCTATCAACATATTATAGATGTAAGCAACTTAAGAAATAACTTTTTAAATTTCTAATGTGTGAAAAGAGAGTTATCCACATTTACCGTAAGTTATTAACATAGTTATCCACAATTATCCACTACAAGTTCATTTTAACCCACTCTTAAATTTTGTCAATACCCGACTTTTATTGTATTTTTAGCAATTTCCAAAATAAAAAACAGCTTAACAAAGCCATTCTTAAATATCTTGCTCTTGACTTTTCCACACTTTATCCCCTATTTTACTTATTTTTCATCAAATTTCTTCTGGTTTCATTTCAATAACATCTCCTCTTCTCAAATTTCCCTCTAAAATCCTTGTAGCAATCTTGTTCTCTATTCTATCCTGAATAACTCGGTTCATTGGTCTGGCGCCAAATTCTGGATGATAACCAAGCTTAGCTACTTTTTCAGCCAATTCTTTAGTTACTACAAATTCAATGCCTCTGCCCGCTGTCAATCTCTTATTCAATCGCTGAAGCATTAAAATAGCTATATCAACCAAGTTCTCTTTACTAAGAGGCGTAAATATAATTACAGCATCAAAACGATTTAAAAACTCCGGTCTAAAAATTCTCTCACTTAAAAGATGTTCTACAAGTTCCTTCTTAAAAAAGGAATATGCATAACTTGCTTTTTTTTCAACATGTTGCCTAATAAACTCAGCTCCAGCATTAGAAGTACCGATTATAATGGAATTACGAAAACTTACTGTTCTACCTAAACTGTCAGTTAAACGTCCTTCGTCTAAAACCTGTAAAAATAGATTTAAAATATTAGGATGAGCTTTTTCTATTTCATCAAGCAAAATTAAAGAAAAAGGATTCTCCCGAATAGCATTTGTTAACAAACCCTGCTCTTTTCCATCAGAAGAACCAATAAGTCGTTGTATTGATTCTATGCTCTGATATTCTGACATATCTACTCTTATCATTTTACGTTCAGAGCCAAAATATGATTCAGACAAAGCTTTACAAGTTTCAGTCTTCCCTACTCCGGTAGGTCCCAAGAAAAGAAAAGTGCCAATTGGTTTTCCTTCTCGGGCCACGCCTGCTCTGGTTCTTCTCATTGCATCAGCTAAAACATCAACTGCTTCTTCTTGATTAATCACTCGTCTATGAATAAACTTTTCTAGATGCAAAAGTTTAGTTTTTTCTGTTTTTTGAATCTCGCCTGCTGGAATTCTGGTTTTTTGGGCAATAATTTGAGCAGCATGTTCCGGAAGCACAACCTTAGATTTAGTTTTAGTCCTCGTATAAACCATTACCTCGCCCAAAAAATCAATTGCTTTTTCCGGAAAAGGAACATCTTGAATATAACGGTCAGTTAAATCAATAACTGCCTTTAAGCCTTTATAGCCAACTTTAAGATCATACTCTTTTTCAAAGCCAGGAAGCAAATCCTCTAAAATAAACATTGTTTCCATTTTTGACGGATCTTCAACCTCAATTTTATCAAAAAAGTTCATCACCGTTGGGCTGATCTCGATTTTCTTATGAAAACCTTGAAAAGTAGTAACTCCAATAATCTGAAGCTCTGGCGACCCCAAATAAGGAGTTAAAGCCGAAGAAATATCAATGCCGCCAATCCCTTTCTGCGCTCCAATATAATTATGAATATCGTCTATTATCAAAATAATATTTCCAGCATTAGCTGCCTCGGAAAAAACTATTTTAAATCGTTCCAAAATTTCCCCTTGAGTTTCCAAGCCAGCAAACATTGCCTGGATATCTAATTCCAAAACCCGTTTATAATTCAAAATAGGCACTGATCTACCTTCCAGAACCTTTTTAGCAAAGCTATAAACAATAGTTGAACGTCCGCCGCCAGGCTTACCAATTACCAAAATATTATTTTCCCCTCTTCGAGAAAGGATTCTTTCCATTCTTTCAATTTCCTTTTTTCGCCCAACAACGTGCAAAGGTAAATCTTTCTTTTTTATAAGTTTAGTTACATCAATAGCATATTTATCAACATTTACCGTATAACCAGTTGCCCATTGTTTGCCAATTCCAGGTTTTTTCAATAGATTTTCCAGTTTCCAAAATTTTCTTTTCCATTCAGCTTCATAAGTTATAAAATCATCCCAAGAAATAACATGATCAACATCCGATGCTTCTAAATTATTATTAAATAAAACCTTTCTAAAATCTTTATCGTATTCAGCAGCTGTTGTTAAAAAATCCCTAAGCTCAATTTGACGATGAAAATTAGCTACTGCGAACCTTGCTGCTCCTTTAATTATTTCCAGAAACACTGAATCGTATAGGATTTCACTCTGCGCAACTTTTTCTTCTCTTCTTTTAAGCATCCTCTTTATATCTTTTTTAACCAAGCCCAGCTTCTCAAATACTCTATCAACTCTTTGATTCCCAAAAAGAAATAAAATAACGTAAGAAGCAGTAAGAGGAATTTTCTTTTTTTTACAGAAGCTAAGGGCATCCACTAAGGCAGAAGCAACATCAAAATCTAAATATTCTGCTAAATTTATATCTTCAGTATCCATTAGAAAAACTACTTCTTCTAATGAGGGCTTGAGATGAATGTTTCTTTTCAAAACATTATTGAAAAAGACCAACCAAGCCCAGCTCAAAATACCAAAGCTTAGAATAATTAAAAATAAACCCAAAACCTCTTCCGATGAAGATAGTCCGAATAAGGGTTTATTACTCAAAAAAGCTATTAATAATATCAAGCTTATAATCAAAAACAGCCAGTTTACCAACTTTACTAGTCCGGATGGAAACGCTTTAGCTATTTTGATAGCTTGATAGATGGTTGTTGATTTTAAGTCAAAAATCACAACCTTATCAGCGAATATCTAATCTTTTACGAATTTACGAATTCGTATATTCGTAACTGATTCGTTATTCGTTGATGTTTTACCCTCCTAATAACAAAGCACCTATAATTATAAGAAAAATTAGTGCAACCGGCAGTACCAACCAAGCAACTAAGACTAAGGTACCTAAAACAATTACTCCAATCAAAGAAATTGAACCAATAACAACAGTAACTGACCTAATGCAGAAACCTAAACTTCGAGAAATTAAATTAAAGATTAGAGTTTCAAAAAAAGCCTTGAAAGAAAATCCCTGGCGGTATTTAGTAATATCCCGGCGCCAGGGATGAAACAGAGTTCGCAAAAGTAAAGAGATGGAATAATACTCTCGAACAAAAATAACAAAATTTCGCCAAATATTTATAATGCTTTTCACGGCTCCAGTATAATACCAGACCCAAAATCGCAAAATAATAATCTTTTGGAATCCTAATGCTTTGTTAAGCATACATTCAAATTATACCATAAACAAAAAAATCTGTCCTTAAAAAGACAAATTCTAAAATGGGCGATATCCGATTTGAACGGATGACCTTTCCGACCTGCCCCGTTAGATTTTTCAGTGCGCGATGCAGGGATTGAACCTGCGACCCTACGGATGTGAACCGTATGCTCTGCCACTGAGCTAATCGCGCCTAAATCTAACGGGGTGAAAACGGAATGCTCTAACCAACTGAGCTAATCGCCCACTTACAATCCTAGTTTATTTATCAACAGCTCGCTCTTTTCGTTTAGTAAATCTCTAACAAATCTATCATACATATCGTATCGGTATTTAAATTCTTCAGTAGTCATTATTACACAATTTATTTCTGTTCCAGCTTCAGCTTCTAAATTTTCTATAAAACCAGTTAATTTTCTCTGATTAATCTTATCCCCTACTATTAGTAAATCGGCTTGTGCCATATCTTGCCATAAATCTGCCTGCTCCGTCGATGGGCGGGTCAAAGGATCATTGCCAATGAATAAGCCTGAAAGCAAAGCAAGTTTTATCTTGCCTAAGCTTTTTATTGTTTTTAACATTTTATCTTTAGAAACAGGGCTGGAGTTTAAAATTAGCTCCCTAAGTTCTTTGAAGAAATCAAAATTGGGATTAATGGAAAATAATTGCTTACGAGAAGAAATCTGTCTACTTTTCAAAAGACCGATTTTTTCTAATCTCTTTATTTGCTTCTTAGCTAAAGGTAAATTCATCTTCATCATCTTTGCAGCTTCTTTTAAAAGAAAGTTCGCTTCGGGATTTCTAAAAAATAATTTCATAGTCCGAACTTTTGTCTGCGATTCAAATAACTGCTCTAATGGAGAACCAACAAGATAGGTTCGTTTTATGCCTTTAGTTTTTTTTCTACGTCTTATCTTAGCTGGTTTTCTAATTGTCTTTTTTCTAGCAGGTTTTTTCCTAACCACTCGCTTTTTAACTACCTTTCTTTTAACAGCCTTTCGTTTTGCAGACAATCTTGCCTTGCGAAATTTAGCGCTAACTGGCTTTCGCTTCTTAATAATTTTTCGCTTTTTTGGTTTTCTCTTGGCTACCTTGCGTTTCTTGACAGACTTTTTGGCCCAAGACCGACCAGTCTCGGGTTGGCTTTTAACCTTTTTTGCTTTTCTAAGCGGCTTCTTTCTGACAACTTTTCTCTTCTTTACTGCCTTTTTCGTAGTTTTCTTAACAGGCTTTTTTGGCTTCTTAAGGGATTTTTTCCTCGCCGAAAGCTTCGCATTCTGGCGAGCCCGCCTAATTGGCTTTGCCTTTTGGCGGGTTTTTTTAGGTTTTGCTTTTTTCATACATGTAATCCGAATTTACGAATAGGCATTCAAATGCCGCGAATATTCGAAGCATTCGCATAAACATTCGTATCATTCGAATTATGTTTTTATGTATTAATCATAGCCCCTTTCTTTAAACTTGTAAACTCTTTCAATGACTGATACAATGATAAAGATGACAGATAAATCCAATCTCCAACTTTATTTTAAGGAATTTATTAAAACTGACCAATCTTTCCGAGGAATTGATAAAATTAAACCTGCCTACCGGCAGGCAGGCAAACATCCAGACTATGTCTGTGATTTACTTATCTATGAACCCAAGAACATTGAAGAGGCCCAATTAGGGACTCTTTTCATGTTAGGTAAAATTGAAAACATACCTAAGGGCAAATATAGAAACTTTGACTTTCTCTTAAATCTTCTAATCTCAGTTATTAAGCGGGAGTTCTATTCTGATTCTAAACGACCTACCTCAAAAGCCTTAGAAAGCAGTTTAAATAAAGCAAATCTTTATTTAGCTGATTTTGCGGAAAAAGGCAATATTGAATGGATTGGAAACCTTAGTTTTATTTGTGGCGTCTTTTCTAAAAACATTCTTTATATTAGCCAAGTGGGAAATCCAATAGTAAAATTATTCAGAGAAACAACAATAAGTCATATAGAAAAAAAATTTCCCAGCAAAAAAAAACCTCATCCCCTAAAAACCTTTAACAATATTGCCAATGGCACGCTATTAAACGGAGATAAGATAGTATTGAGCGTAAAAGATATTTTAGATATTGTTCCCCTAACAAATCTGAAAGAGTTTTCTAAGGGAAGTTGTTATCAAATTATAGAAAATTTCAGAAAAATAGTTGAAAATAAAACCCCAAAGACTCCAATAATCTGCCTGGTCCTCGAAGCAAAAACAGAGGCTCCTGAAGAAGTGGTAACTTATATACCAATAAAAAAAGTGGCGTCGGATAAAAATCTAATGGCGAAACGAGTTAAAATCAAATCAGCTGCATTAAAAACCCTTGCTGCTTTTAGAAAAGTATCAATAATTATCTTCAAAATAATTCTCCTTTTAATCTTCGTGTTTAAAAAAACATATAAACTCCTGACTCCTGTCTTGCTTGTCGCCTGCCTGCCGGTCAGGCAGGGCAGACAGGTTTTTAGAAAAATTTCCAAGACTGGCCTGCCTCGCCAAGTCAAGGCGGGCTTTTACAAATTGCTTCTCCCTATTTTGTCCATTGGTAGACAGATTTTTCTAAAAATTAAACATGTCTTCCTAAATTTACTTGAACAAAGCGGGGCTAAAGAAAAATATGGTAATTTTAAAACATGGATTATCAATCTAAAGAATTACAAAATTACAACTTTTTATCAACAAAACAAACCAGCATTTCTTGTTGCTTCTCTTTTAGTAATCTTGGTTTTAGTATTACCTTTTGCTACTGTTCAAAAAATAAATTACCATGTTAAAACAAATAACTTTAATAGATTATCAGCCGAGATTCAAGAGATTCAAAAAAAAGCAGGCGCTGCTTTAATTTACCAGGATAAAGAAAAAGCCAAAGGGTTGCTCCAAAAAAATCAAGATTTACTTGCTAGCCTTTTAAAATATTCTGAAAAATCACCTTTTAAAAATAATGGTGAAATTTTGAACGAAATTGCTGTTCTACAAGAAAAACATCGAAAACAACAAGACAGTATCAATAATGTAAAAAGAATGGAAAAACTCGTGGAAGTCCTGGATTTTTCTACAAGCGGCTTTATTGTAAATCCAGCAGGAATAAACAAAATAGAGAACAACCTTTATTTCTATGAATTTGAATCAGGAATTCTTTATAAATTCCCAACCGACGGCAAATTAACTCTTATCTTCATTTCTGCAAAAGATGAATTAAGAAAAATGGCTGCCTTAGAAAACAGTCAAATAGTGCTTTTTGGACAAAGTGGAAAAATTTATCTTTATGACAGTAATGCTAACGAACACAGCATTTATTTATTAGACCCTCCCATTGCTGTTGAAAAAATCAAAGACGTAAAGAGTTATCTCTCTAATTTTTATATTTTAGATGCCGAGCAAGGCAATATTATAAAATTTTCTCTGGCTTCAATAGAAGAAAACGCTATCAAGGGAACCAACTGGTTATTAGAATCACCTGCCTCGCTCGCAGGCGGGATGGAAGAACTAAAAAATGCAAAAAGTATGACTATTGACGGTTCAATATATATTCTTAATTCTAATAACATGATAATCGAATATCTTAGAGGAAAAAAGGTAAAAGAAATACAACCCTTGCTCGAAAAACCGCTGGCTGAAGATAATAGACTTTTTACTAAAATTAATTTTATTAATTTTTATATTTCTGACCCTGAAAATAAACGTTTAATTGTTTTAAACAAAGATGGAAAAATAATTAATCAATACATAAATGACGAACTTGCTGATCTTCAAGACTTTTGGGTAACAGAAGA
>Ga0114922_10001226_pt1 | contig 24502 bp, 26 predicted proteins | sample AartaG_FD_100975 | JGI IMG/M metagenome (GOLD analysis project Ga0114922, IMG submission 100975) | Deep subsurface microbial communities from Aarhus Bay to uncover new lineages of life (NeLLi) - Aarhus_00045 metaG | ecosystem: Environmental > Aquatic > Marine > Oceanic > Sediment | place... | reverse complement strand
TGCAACCTCTGACAACTTTAAGGGCTTTGAAAATTTTGGCTTTATGGAACTGGCTGACATTTATGACGACGTTGAACTTTGGGATCTGAACAGGGATGCTTACCAAATCGTTACCCTGTACGACCAAGACCTAAAATCCAGGCCTTTTCGGATAGCAAAGACAGTATTGGAGAGTGACCACAGGATTTCTCTGACAATTCCAAAGACCCACGATGCGGCTGTGGTGACACTGAGTCTTAAGAATATGGTTGTTGGAAGTCTCATTCGAGATATGGGCTTTAACCTCCTAAACCTTGTGGGGGATGTTTCGGACCAAATCTTGAAGCTTGTTCCCTCCTGGATGAAACCGTTATTTTCGTTTCAGGGGTTAAGTCGCGTAGGTATCACAAAGATTTCAGGCAGCGACAAAGTCAAACTGCACCAAGGCTATCTTGACCTACATCTTTTTCTTTACCAGCTTGTCCGCATCATTCCACCCCACCTGTGTGTCTTAGACGGGTTTACGGCCATGGAGGGAAATGGACCGGTCTCCGGAGACAGAGTGGACTGGCATATTGCCATTGCCGGCACAGACGGGGTGGCCGTTGACACATTGGCAGCTTATCTCATGGGATTTGATCCCGAGTCCGTTGGCTACCTGTACTTTTGCAGCCAGGATGGACTCGGGGAAGGGGACATCAACAACATCAACATCATAGGTACGCCTCTTGAAGAGTGTAGGCAGTCCTTTAGACCACACCAGTCTTATCAGGCCCAACTCGGTTGGAAGAAAAGGGGAGAAAGAGCCTTCAAGGAGTTAAAAGAATGCCTGGGAAAGGAAAAGCGGAAAAGGGAAAAGGGGTCGGGCCAAGCCAAGTAACTAGGAACCATAAATAAGGGGTGCAGCAGTGAAGAGATTAACGGTAAAAGACTTTCTGGATTCTTTACCACACAGAGTGGAATTGCCCGTAGTAAACACAGAAAGCTCCCTTAGAGAAGTGTTACACGCCATGGTCAAAAGACATCGGGGGCGCATTGTCTATGTGATAGATTTTGAGGGCAAGGTTAAGGGTTCGATTTCATTAGATAATTTGAAAGATGTCATCTTCCGCTACTATATGAAGAGTAGAGTCAGCGACGCATTGGTGATTACCGAACATATCGTGGAGCTTTTTGCTTCTGAAAAGGCTGAAGACGTGATGGATGCCGGACTCACCATTTGTCACGAACATGAATGGTTACACGATGTGGTCACCAGGATGATCGAACGGAATGTTAAGGACATGCCCGTAGTAGACCAGGAGGGCCGGATCATTGCCGACCTCGATATCCTGGACCTACTGGAGCTATGGCTCAAAAAGGGGGAAGAGGCTTTTAAATGATTACGCATCCCTTGCTGGCCGTTGGGCTGTTGCTAATTCTGGGGTACTTGGGAGGACGCGCGGCTAACGCGCTCAAGTTGCCCCGCGTCAGCGGTTACCTGGTGGCTGGTATGTTGTTCAGTCCCTCCTTTTTCAATATCTTGTCGTCTCAGCTAATTGACAGAGATCTTTATGTCATCACCGAAATGGCCCTGAGCATCATCGCCTACTCCATTGGTGGCAGTCTCGTCCTTGACCGGCTCAAACGGGTAGGGAAAAGTGTTTTGTGGATCACCCTTTCCCAGGGTGGGAGCGTCTTCGTTTTAACGGTTGCATTTCTGCTCCCTGCAATGCCATTTCTCACCGGTTTCCAGGGTTCGGAGTATAGCCTGTTAGAAACATATCTTCCCATGGCTCTGGTTATTGGAGCCCTTTCTATAGCTACGGCTTCCAGCCCGTTATTGGCCATAATTTCTGAGCTAAGAGCCCGTGGACCTTTCACCACCACTCTACTGGGGGTCATAGCCATCAGTTATGGCCTGTCCATCATCTTCTTTGCCCTGGCCAGTGCCATTGCTAGTATTCTGATTTATCCGGGGGCGGTTTTTGGCATCAAAATGTTGGGAGAAGCGATGGGGGAAATCATCTTTTCCCTGCTTCTGGGAATTCCCGCAGCGATGTTTCTGATAACTATAGCTCGTGCGGTACGCCGGCGAGAAGCGCTGCTAATGGTGATTTTAGGCATTCTTTTCGGTACCAGTGGAGTTGCTTCCTTACTAAAGCTCTCACCATTATTGGCCAACATGGTTGTGGGTTTTGTCATTGTCAATCTGGAACGGCGACATCATGATTTTTTCTTGGTGGTCGAACAGATTCAAGAGCCTATGTTCGGCCTTTTTTTTGGCCTGGCCGGAGCGCATATTGATCTGAGAATACTTAAGGCCGCTGGATTACTGACCGTAGCCATTCTTGTAATCCGCATGGGTGGCAAACAGCTGGGTGCCTGGATTGGGACCAGGGTTTCCCGAACCCCCAGCAATGTAAAAAAATATATGGGACTAGCGCTTTTCCCAAAGGCTAATTTGGCTATGGGATTGGTGCTTATGGGGAAGGAAGTTTTTCCATCGCCCATAGTGTCAAATTTCCTGGTAAACGTGGTTGTAGGGGCAGTAATCATCAGCCAATTGATTGGCCTACCCTTGGTCAAATACGCGTTGGGGAAAGTGGGTGAAACCATCACGGCAGAGGAGGGTCTATGAAAATTAGTGAAGTGCTCGATAAAATTGGAGACATGCCCTACTTGACAATATCAGGCGATTGCACTTTAAACGAAGCTACTGAAAAGATTATCGGCATGCGGCAACCTCGAAGTATTTACGTGGTAAACAAGCAGGGACGACTCCAGGGAACCCTCTCTCTAGGGGCGTTGATCCGCGAGGTCATTGCTGCCCAACATAAACCCCAGTTTAGCGTCCGCTCTCTGTTGACTCGGATCACTTCTGAAGACGTGGCTGATATCATGGACAAACATGTGATATATGCTCAGAGAGATGATGATCTTGAGAAGATTCTCAACCGAATGATCTATCATAATATCAAAGAAATCCCGGTCGTCGATGAAGATCAGCGGATTATTGCCAATGTAGGCATTCTTGATCTGTGGAGGTTGGTGGAAAGGTGATCGGTTGAAGAAAGCCTTACCTTTGCCGACGAGTTTAGAAGGAGAGGCTACCGGACCCGGCATTGTTATCAAAACACTCTTCACGAAAATGAATAATCACGATATAATAACTTATCATTCGCTTAATAGGGATAGACTTTTGTTAATTTTGAGAATCTATACTCAGGTTTCAGGTGTCAGGTTTCAGGTGTCAGGTGTCAGGAGTGAATAAATGCAAGAGCTGAACACTGAAACCTGAAACAAGAACACTGAAACCTGAAACCTGAATTGAATTAATCTAAGTACGAATTGATTAAGCGAACGATGAGAATAATGTTATAATTTGAGTTATTAGGCATTTTATCAAGAGGGCTGATAGTATGCGATTTCTATTGTACAACATACGCTACGGAGCAGGGATTGGGAGGCGTTTTCATCTGCCTGTGCCTTACAGCGGCTATTTAAAGCGCACCAACGGAAATTTTAACAAAATAGTGGATTTCATAAAATCGGTGAATCCGGACATTATCGGATTGATTGAGGTGGACAGCGGATCGTTCCGTTCGGAGAAGAGCAACCAGGCTGAAGCCATCGCCCGGAAAATGAAACACTATTATATCTATCAATCGAAATATTCCACTACTTCAATGACACAGAAAATTCCCGTGCTGAATAAGCAGGGTAATGCGATTCTGACTAGCCGGAAGATTAAATCCCGAAAATTTCATTATTTTAGTAAAGGTGTCAAGCGTCTTGTGATGGAGCTGCAATTAGAGGAATTCACGATTTTCCTGGTACACCTGTCTCTTAAATTCCGCCATCGTCATTACCAGCTTCAAGAACTTCATTCGATGGTCAAAGATGTTAAAGAACCGTTCATAGTTGCTGGAGATTTCAACGCATTATGGGGCGACCGGGAACTGCAATTATTCCTTGCCGCCACGGGGTTAAAAAATGCCAATGGGCAAGGGAAACCCTCCCATCCCAGCCGGGCCCCTCGAAGACAACTCGATTACATCTTTTGCAGTCCGGAGATAAGGGCCACGGGTTTTCAGGTACCTCCGATTATACTATCCGATCATATGCCGCTGATCTGTCATTTTGAGATCGGCACCTCAATAAATAGCACTAAATAGCACTTAATTGCTCTGCCTTTCTTTTTGCCCACACGTTGGACACATAATCTCTAGTCTGAACATCATACTTTCTGCTATCATGCTATACAATTGAAAGGCCGGAAAACTCACAATTTCCAAGTGTTATCATAACATGTTCCCTCAAGAGATATGCCATGTGCTGTGTAACGCTCCCTCGGTTCGGGCCTGAATTTGAAGCCACCTTGCCTCTGATGAACAGAACTAGTTTAGATTCTTCCAGTCTTTGATTAAACCATATTCTCGGAGGTATTGATGGGCAACTTCGGTTGGTTCCATCCTCTCAATGTCTACCTCAGCATTGAGCTTCTGCCAGACCTTTTGACATTCGGCTAAAATCTCAGGAGTAGCAGGTTTGCCTCCTCCGGGAAAGGTAGCTACCAGCTTATTGAGAATGTCTGCGATCTCGGGATATTTATCGAGGGCATCCTTCCCGACATAAGGAGTCAAATCATACGGCGGGAAGAAAGACTTGTCGTCCGAGTATACATGCCAGCCATATTTGGCGATGGAAGCATCCGTAGCGAAGACCATTGCAACACAGGTCTTGTGTCGTTTCAAAGCGATCAGTGAAGCTCCTGGGGTTCCGGTCCTGAGCGTGCTCTTAGCCATTTTGAAGTCGTAGAATTTCTCGAGGGCAGACAGCCCGTCTGGGCGAACTGAGAATTCAAAATCGACAAAGGTTTCGATCTTTCCTCCCCTCTTTCGATAAAGCCCTGCCAAATCGGATAGCGTCGTCAATTTGTGTTTCTTGGCAAATTCAGGCCAGGATGCCATAGCATAGGCGTTGTTGTTCCATATCGGATCTAGCCAGATAAAACGATTGTGCTTGTCTTCCTCTTTTACAAGCTGACAAAGCTGGTTACTACCAGTGCCCGGCATGTACTTGCGCTTAAGGTGAACCATCCAGGCTGTCCCTGTATAGTCAGCACAGATGTCAATGTCGCCGGATTCCATTCCGGCTCTGAGGGCCATGGAGGTAAGATCCGATCTCAGGGCAACCTTGAAGCCGCGATTCTCCAGCAACTGTGTGATTAGTTGACCGACAATGTACTGTTCTGTAAAATTCTTATTTCCGACGGTTATGCTCTTTTCAGCCGCCTGGGCGTGTATCGTTGCCATTATGATGAGTGCAATTATCAAAACCCCGGCGACGATATTGATATTTAACTTGCGCATGTTTTGACCTCCTTAGTGTTCGCATGGCGCATGGCGCTAAGCTCTCTGTTTTCTGCTTTATACTCTCTTCGCTCTGCCCTATGCCCTATGCTCTATGCCCCTTTCAGCCCCCGGGGCATCATCCACTGTTCCACTCGTTCCAAGAGAAAGCCCAGGGTAATGGCCATGGCTGCAGTAGGTGCCGCCCCCTGAAGGATGATTAAAGCCTCTCGGGCAAATACGCCTGTCAATGTGATCTTACCCAAACCTGCCCCACCGACAAGAACAGCTAATTCCGCAGTGCCTACCGTGATAACGGTGGAGATTCTGATCCCGGCTATGATGACGGGCATTGCCAAGGGCAACTCTATCTTCCGCGCGATTTGCATTCTGGTGAGTCCCATTCCTCTGGCAGCTTCTATGACAGCAGGATCGATCGTTTTGATGCTCGTATAGGAATTGCGTAAGATGGGAAGCAGTCCATAGATGACCAGGGCCACAATGGCTGACTGAAGGCCAAAACCCAAAAGTGGAGCCATAATAGCAATGATAGCCAGGCTGGGTACCGTCTGGCCCACGCTTGCTCCGCCAATGACAGGCAGTGCGAGCTTTTCAAGACCTGATCTAGTGACCAGGACCCCTAGGGGCACACCGATGGCAGTGGCTATAACGACTGCTATGAACACCATCTTGAAATGAGCCCATGAACTATAGAGCAGATCACCATACGTGAAGGTGCTGTAGATTCCCACCTTGCCCAGACTGGTAACCCAAACAGTCGCTCCGATAAGAAACGTTAGAAGGGTAGCCAGAATCACCTGATGTCTCATTGAGCAGCTTCCCTCAGCGCCTCCTGGATTGCCTGAAACGTCAAGACGCCTTCTAACCTGTTATGTTGATCGACTATAGCCAGTACATTGAGCCCGCTGGTCAACATGAGGGAAAGGGCTTCACTGAGAACAGCATTTCTGGTGGCGGTGATTGCCGAGGTACTCATGACCTCTTTTACCTTCTGGCCCCTTTCCAAATCTGAGGAGACAACCCATCCTGTAAACCTTCCCTCATCGTCAATTACCGCCAGCCAATCGATTCCCTCTCCTTCCATCCGCTCTCGAGCAACTTTTGCTTCCTCGTCCGGTTTTGCCGTAGGCGGTGACCTCCACATCACTTCCTTTGTGCGGATCAACTGCAAGCCTTTAAGGCCCCGATCTGCACCTACAAAACCTGCTACAAACTCGTCCTCCGGCCTGTAAAGTAAATCGGCAGGTGGGGCGTATTGCACGAGCCTCCCTTCTTTCATCAAGGCTATCTTGTCCCCCATCTTGATTGCCTCATAGATATCATGGGTCACAAATATAATGGTCTTCTGCAACTCCTGCTGTATCTTTAAGAACTCATTCTGCAAGTCCACTCGGGTTATCGGATCGATGGCTCCAAAAGGCTCATCCATTAGCAGGATAGGGGGATCCCCTCCCAATGCTCGGGCGACACCCACCCGCTGGCGCTGGCCACCAGAAAGCTCACGGGGATACTTGTCTACAAAGCTATCAGGGTCCATTCTCAAAAGCTGTAGAAGATCCTTTGCCCGCTTCCTGCGCTTGGCTTTTGGCCAGCTTTTTAGCGCCGGAACTGTCCCTATGTTCTCACCTACAGTCATGTGAGGAAAAAGCCCTATATCCTGAATGGCATAGCCTATGTTTCTTCGAAGTTCGTTCTCATCTATGCTGGTATTGTCCATTCCATCAATATATATTTTCCCACTGGTGGCAGAGATCAGCCGGTTGATCATCTTCATTGTTGTGGTCTTGCCACATCCTGAAGGACCCAGTAAGACGCACAGCTCGCCTTTCTGTACCTCGAAGCTTACCTCCCTTACTGCTTCTGTGCCGTCAGGATAGATCTTGGTCACTCGCTCCAGCCTGATCATTCTCGCATTAAGCCTTTGGGTGTAATCCAGCGTTCCAACAGGGCCATAAGCCCGTCGACCAGCAAAGCCAGAACAGAAACAGATACGCCTCCTATGATGATTAAATCCATTCGAGCGTTTCTTAGTCCCCGAAATATGGGTACCCCAAGCCCTCCGGCACCGATCAAAGCTGCAATTGCCGCAATGCCGATAATAAGCACCATGGCGTTCCTCAACCCAGCCATAATGACAGGCAGAGCAAGGGGGAACTTGATCTTGAAAAGCAGTTGCCTTTCGTTCATCCCCATACCCCTGCCAGCCTCGATCATGGCAGGGTCGACGTGGCAAAGTGCGGTATAGGTATTGCGCAGGATAGGCAGCTGGCCGTAAACAATCAGTGTGATAACGGCGGGCAGAAAACCAATGGCACTGAATCCCAGACGCCCAAGAAGGAGCATGAGGAGCCCAAAAAGGGCCAGGCTCGGCACGGTCATCATGATCTCTGCCAAGTAGAGCACTATGTCTGCCGCACGCTTTCTCCCGGGGCCTGATATGAAGATCCCCAGAGTGATACCGAGAATAGTGCCTATTGCAATGGCCGCCAGACTGATCAAGAGATGGTCAACGGTCCACGTTGCCAGCAGTTCAGGATGCTGAATCACAAATTGGTAAGCTTCTAGCATGGACGATCATCCGGTTGACTAAAGAAGGCCCTGCTCAAAAATTCTATTGCCCCGCAGGTCTGTCCGTGCTAATTAATATCGTCTCTAGAATATTTCAACTCAAATATTTCTTGCAGGCACTTATGTTAAATCATATTGAATCGACTTCTCAGGGTATGCTTATAGAGGCCCCGCCGGATCTGGTCAAGAAGATCGTTTATCAGATCCGCAGGCTGATGCAGGCGGGAGAGCTTTACACCAAGGAACTGAACAAAAAGTATCTGGTAACCGCTGCCCAACTTAACTGCCTTCTCGCCCTGTATGAAAACGGCCCCCTGCCCGCCTCCCAGATTGCCAAGCTGATTATGGTCAAATCGAGCACGGTTACTGGAATCGTTGATCGTTTAGAACTGAAAGGGCTTGTCACAAGGGTTAGAAACTCGCCTGACCGACGCGTCATCAACATTGAGTTGACGGAGGCAGGCCGGAAGCTGGCGGAAAACGCGCCTCCTCCGATCCAACAAAGGATTGTGGACGGTCTCAAAAGACTTCCCAGAAATGATGTAGAGCAGATCGTTCAGGGCCTCAACATGCTTACCCATATGCTCGAAGTTCAAGACCTACCGGTCGAGTAAGCCCATCGCATACCATCCCCGAGCCTCGAAGCCCCTCGCAGCGCAGGACTCATCCGAAGAAATTTTGTAAAACCCGGTTCTTACTCCTGTAATCTTCCCTCCAGATTAAGCCGGGGAAGAAGGGGGTTGACAAATCACTTTTTGTTTGGTAGTAGATTTCAACTCAAATAATTTCATGTAGGATTATATTAGTATAATTTTTCTCAACATAAAGAATATGACAGCCCAACTGTTATATTCAACACCGGTAAAGAGCAGCCGGGTAATTCGGGTGACAAAAAATGGGACCGATGGTGATCAATCCAAGCGTGGAAGGATATGAATTGTCGAGGCTATTTGGTGGTGCGGGACGTCAGGGGTTTTCTTGTTCGCTCAGCGTAAAGATAGAGAGCTACAAGGAGAGACTAGATACGCTGCTCGAACCTCGCTTGCACTATCGTATTGAAAAGATTGATAACGTTGGCAGAGGATTTGTTTCTATCGAAGGAGGCACAACTTTTAAAAGCCCGAAGCTCTCAAAAGCTCTTAAACGTTCGGATGAAATCGTCTGCTTTGTAGCCACTGTTGGAAGTGCCATTGAAGATAAGATTGTTGGGCTCATGGCCGCAAAGCGCCTCTCCGAGGCCTATGTCCTGGATGCCATGGGCTCCGTAGCCGTTGAAAATACGGTCGAACAGTTTCACCAACGCATGGAAGCCAAATTTGCTGCAGACAATAAGTCGGTCACCCTCCGCTTTAGTCCGGGTTATTGCGATTGGCCCGTCACTGAGCAGAAAAAGCTTTTCGGTTTGTTCGGTTCAGAGTCTACTGGGGTTGATCTGCTCGACTCCTGCCTCATGCAGCCGCGCAAATCGATTTCAGGCGTCTTCGGATTGTTTTACACCGTGAATCCCCATGCCTCCCCCCCTTACAATCCCTGCCAGGACTGCAACAAGAAAGATTGCATAGCAAGAAGGACATAGGAAGTAACAGGGCCACAGAGCCTATTTAGAGCCGAGCCAGGAAGGATAGACGATGAACGTGAGAAAAGGTCTGCCCGGGGGTCAATACAAGCCCTTAAGCGATCGAGACATAAAAAAAATACACGAAACCAGCCTACGGGTCTTTGCCGAGGTGGGAGTGCAGGTGAACTTCGTTGCGGCGAGGGAGCTTTTCCGCGGTGCTGGTGCCGAGGTGGATGAGGCGAGCGGGGTAGTCAAGGTTTCTGGAGACCTGGTGGAGGAATTAGTCCATAAGGCACCTCCTATTATTCAGCTTTGTGGCCGGGCAGAAAACGGTGAATTAGATTGTGAGATTGGGGGAAACAAGGTCTACCTGGGCACGGGGGGCACTGCGTTGAATGTACAGGAACCCGGAGCTCAGGATTCCCGGAGGGCAACACTTGAAGACGTCGTGAACATGGCCCGCCTTGTGGAAGCTCTGGATAACATCCATTTTTATATGCTCAACGTGTACCCCAATGATCTCCCTGTGGAAGAGGTGGATGTAAATCGCTTTGGCGCCGGACTGAACGGTACTCGAAAGCATGTGATGGGGGGCGTTTACACAATAGAAGGGGTTCGAAATGTTATCAAGATGGCGGAAATCATCGCGGGCTCTCCCCGGAAGCTCAGGGAACGGCCTTTTATCTCCATGGTGACTTGCCCCATCAGTCCCTTCAAATTGGATGAAAGCTATGCCCAACTCACTATGGAGGCAGCTCTCAACCGCATCCCGGTGGTTGTTCCAGTAGAACCCCTTTGTGGCGCTACGGCACCGATCACTCTGGCCGGGAACCTCGTGGTGCAAAACGTAGACACCCTGGCCGGCGTCATGCTGGCCCAGCTTACCAGCCCGGGCGCCCCCACCCTATACGGCTGCATCTCTTCCATCACGGATCTACGCGACATGAAGTACCTTTCTGGGGCAGTGGAGATGGGACTGATGAATGCCGCTGCTGCCCAAATGGCCCAGTTTTACCTGCTCCCCTATTATGCCACAGCGGGCATGTCCGATTCCAAGGTGAACGATGCACAGTCAGGGTATGAATCAGCCATCACCACCCTGATGGTTGCATTGGCGGGAGGAAACTTTATCCATGACGCGGCCGGATTTCTCGAGTTCTGTATGACTGCTTCATACGACAAACTGGTCATCGACAACGAAATCATCGGCATGGTCATGCGGGCCGTGGAAGGCATCCAGGTCAATGACGAGACGCTGGCCTTCGATTTGATCAAGAAGACAGGGCCGGGAGGACATTTTGTCTCTGCACGCCACACGCGCCGTCATATGCGCTCTGAGCAATACTTTCCGCAGTTGAGCGACCGGGAGGACAGGGGTAAATGGGAGGCCGCCGGGGCAAAGGACGCCAGGGTTAGGGCTTCGGAAAGAGCCAGGGAAATTCTGAATAAGCCGAGGCAACCGGCGATTCCATCAGACATCAGACAACGGATAAGGACAGAGATTCCGGGATTGAGATCCTTTGTTATGGATTAAGCGAATAAGGAACCGATTGTGATCATCATTGGAGAAAAAATCAATGCCAGTCTGGCTGGCATTAAACCGATTGTACAGGAACGGGATAGGGCCAGGCTCTTAGAACTGGCAAAAATCCAGGCTGCTACGGGGGCCAGCTTCATCGACGTGAACGTGGGTACCGGAGTGGGATCCCGTGAGGACGAAATTGTTTCCATGCAATGGGCCATTGAGACGATCCAAGAGGAGGTGGACACCCCCATTTGCATTGACAGCGCGGACCCCGCAGTGCTGGAGGCAGGACTCAAGACGCGACATGGAAGACCGAGCCTCATCAATTCGACCAAGGCGGAGAAAAAAAATCTGGAACAGGTGCTACTCTTGGCCCGCCGGTACAACACGCCTTTAGTCGGCTTGGCGATGGACGAGGCCGGCATCCCCAAGACCGTTGAGGATCGTCTCCGTGCCTGTGAAAACATCTCTGCCGCTTGTGAAAAGCACGGGGTGTCTCTCGAGACATTATACTTCGATCCCCTGGTCATACCCATTAGCACGGACGTCAAACAGGGATTGGTGACGCTCAACACTATTGCACAGATCAAAAGGCGATTCCCTGCGGCTAAGACCGTCATGGGCCTTTCCAATGTGTCATACGGGATGCCTGGCCGAACCAGGCTTAATGCAGCCTTCTTGCACATGGCCATTTACGCCGGCCTGGATGCGGCTATTATGGACCCGTTGGATGAGACGTTGATGGGCGCGGTAAAGACCGCTGAGGTCTTGGTGGGCAAAGATCGGCATTGCCGACGCTACACCAGGGCGTTTCGAGACAGATAACAGATGACAGATGACAAGTGATGGAAAGATTGTTTTTCAAATAGTCAATCTTCAATCGACAATCGACAATGAAAAGTGAGGATTCTGTGACAGAACCATACAGGGAAGGCATCATTGTCAAACCATACGAGCGGCTGAATTTGGAGCAGGTAAAGTGGCTCGACGAGGCCTCTGTGAAGATCTTAGAGGACCCGGGCATATGGTGTCACAACGAAAGGGCTGCAAAGTTATTTAAGGCTCATGGGGCCAGGGTTTGGGAAGAACAAGAGGCAAGTTCATTCTGTTGGCGTGTGACCCTTCCACGCGGACTGGTCAGGGAAGCAGTCTCTAAAGCCCCCTCGCGCTTCGTCCTGGGGGCACGCAGACCGGAAAACCGCTTGTTCCTGGATGCCGAAGTACCCCGTGTTTACTTTGGGTCCGGCTCCGAGGCCAATGTCTGGATCGATGTTCAGATGGAACAGTTTGTGAGTGCCAACGACTCACAGGTGAAGATCAGGGTCCCCCGGTTCAGGGAACTTCGGGGCGATTCAGCCCTGCTTTGCCGTGCTGCCAGGCTATGCGAACAGTTGGAGCACCTGGATTTCTTCATCCGGCCTTTGAACATTCAAGACCCGGACGTAACCTCAGATAACCACGATGTGAACAAGTTTTTCGCAAGTCTAAATAACATTACCAAGCACGTCCAGGCAGGCCTGACCGAGCTGGAAAGACTCAAAGACGTCGTACACATGGCGGAGATCATCGCTGGCGGTGCTAAAGCACTCAGGGAAAATCCCATCATCTCCTTTATCGCCTGCGTATTCAAAAGTCCCCTCCAGATCGTGGATGAAACCGCAGAGAAGGTGTTTGCCATCGTGGAGAGCGGCCTTCCTCTGGTCATTTCCTCATCCCCCCAGGGCGGATCCTCAGCCCCTATTCAAGAAGCAGGGATAGTAGCACAGATCAATGCCGAGATCCTGGCGGGGATCACTCTTACCCAGTTGATCAAAGACGGGGCTCCGGTGCTTTACGGGAGCGTTCCAGTACGGGCCAGGTTGGATGACCTTCACGATCTGTACGGGTGTCCGGAGTTCAACCAGTATAACATGGACTGCGTTCAACTGGCCCGGTTTTATAAAATCCCCTCCTATTCCACGGCAGGGGTGGGAGATGCCAAGGTCCCGGGCATGCAGGCCACCTTTGAGAAACTCTTCACCCATCTCTATATGGCCATGAGCGGTGCGCAGTACATCCATTATGCATTCGGTCTTTTGGACCGGACCAACAGCTTCTGTCCTGTCCAGGCTGTGCTCGACAACGAGCAGATCGGCAAGATCAAACACTGTCTCAGAGAGCCGAAAGTTGACCCTTCAACAGCGGCAGATATGGTCCGAATAGTGAAAAAGGTCATGGCATCCCCTCACCGATTGTTTGCACGTCATGCCCGAAAAGCCATGCATGCCGGTGACGTTTCAAGCCCGTACAGGTTCGAGGCCAAGGGGTTGGAAGACAAAGTCTTGGAAAATGCCCTGGATTATATGAGCCAATTAGAAAGGGAGTCTGCACAACATCTTGATCAAGCCACGGTGGATCGCATCTTCAATGAAATCCCAGGCCTTCTGCCGGGACTCAGGCAGGTTGCCGAATGAACGTTTCGGAATTTCTATCCCTTAAGGCGGAGAAGCACACGCCTTTTGGCGGCAACCAGTTTATGTCGCTCGAATGGAGTCATCCAAGAGGGCGGGGTAAACCCCTGGCCCAGACCCTGGCCCAGACCGGGTTTTTCTCTCCGTGGCATTGTCCAGCTTCTGTCGCGCCAGGGCGGGCCGGGTTTTTATATGGCACCGATTATTATTCTGGTGTCGCGCCCCTGGCCCAGACCGGGATGTTGAAAGACTGCGGTCCCTCTTTTCCTGTCGCGCCAGGGCAGGCAGGGCGGGCCGCCCCTACGCCCGCCCGCCTCGCCTGAGCGAGAGCGACCCGCCTGCCATCGCCAGGCACAGCATACACCCCAAAGCCGGCATATGTGGCAATGGCGGGCAGGTGGCGGGCAGGTAGGGTCGGCTTTATGCCGACCGCATTGCGTCACTCCATTGCTCCGATAGGGGCAAAGTCCCTAAGTTCAATAGCTATTTCAGAGAGGAGAATTCAATAATGGACAAAAAAGCACTTCTGGAAAAGATTGCTTTTAATGTCATACAGGGTCGCGTAGAGGCCGAGGATGAGGGCTTTGATGAAGGCCTGGAGGGTCAACCCGCAGTTACAGAACTGGTCAAAGACGCCATTAAGGACGGTACCGATCCCAAGTCGATCCTTTTGGAGGCCCTGACCGAGTCCATGGAAGTGGTCGGAGAAAAATTCGAGCGGGGCCAGTATCTGATCCCTGACATGCTTGCTTCGGCCGAGTGCGTCGGAGTGGCTATGGACCTCCTCAGTCCCCACCTGATTAAGGCAGGTGTAAAGACTAAGGGCAAATTCATCATCGGGACCGTGGCTGGCGACCTCCACGACATCGGCAAAAACATCGTAGCCATCATGCTCAAAGGGGCGGGCTATGAGGTCGTCGACCTGGGCTCCGATGTCCCCACTGACCGGATTGTAGAGGCGGTGAAGGAACATCAGGCACCTTACCTGGGGCTTTCGGCGCTTCTGACCACCACCATGCGAGTGATGCGAGACGTGATAGAGAAGCTCAAGGAGGAGGGTGTTCGCGAGAGGGTAAAGGTGCTCATTGGTGGCGCCCCTACATCGCAAGAATATGCCGATCAAATAGGCGCCGATGCCCACTGCAAAGACGCCTTCCAGGCCATTGATGTTTTAAAGACCATGGCTTCTTAGGCGCTTAGTTCTGAAATTCGTGTTTTTTCTGGCAGAAAATTTCAAAAGATAATCACGAAAACACGAAAGATGGAAAGCACGAAATAGAAAAATATTAACACTTTCGTGTCTTCGTACTTTCGTACTTTCGTGATAGATTTATTGCTTTTTTGGTTCCGGCTTGTCCGGGTTAGCAAAGTGCATAGAGCAAAGTGCATAAGAGATCAATTGCTTACGGCATGCACCATGCGAAGCGATTGGGGATTTACAACTTTGGGCACTTTAGTTCACTTTAGTTCACTTTAGGCACTTTCACTAAGCGTGCCTGCCGGCTCATTCATTCACAGGATCAACAGCGATGGAAGGATCAGACTATGGCAGAAAAAAAGGCGTATTCCCAGGCAGCGCATACAGGAAAGTATGACAAGGCCCTGGGCTTACTGGGCAAGTACGACAACGTCAGGAGGTTCTGGGAAGACCAGGTCACCGAGATCTTTCTGCGTCCTGCCTTAAGCGAACTCGTGAAACGCAAAAGAGAACGCCTGGAGCGCATCCGCATCCTGGATCTGGGTTGTGGCAGCGGCGATGGCTATGACCTCATGATGGATGTCACCACCAAGGATCCGGGTATATACGAATATATCACCGCGGCAGTCACCCCGGACGTGCTCAAAGAATACATAGGATTCGACATCAACGAGGAGTTGCTCAAACAAGCAGAGGAATCTTATGGCTACTACCCAAAGGTGCAATTCATGCATGGAGACATGTCCGATGGCCTGCCCCGGCCCGTGAAGGAACATGAACCCTTTGATATCTATTTCACCTCCTACGGCACCCTGTCCCATTTCCACGACCATCAGAACGTGAAGATTATTTCAGACATCTGCAGGCACGCCCCCGACAGAGCCCTTTTTGTGGGAGACTGGCTGGGACGGTATTCCTATGAATGGCAGGACCTCTGGCATCATCCGTCAGATCAAGAATACTTTATGGATTATCGCATTTCTTACATTTACCCGGAAGAAGTGCGGGACCAGGTTGAAGTCGGGGGCTTTCCTCTTCGGATCATAACACGCGATGAGATCATGCAGGTCATTAATGAGGCGGCCAGAGAATCTGGGGCAGAGATCAAAGTGCTAGATTTTTTTGATCGGTCCATATTGATTGGCAGACATATGGATACGGGCGACTACAATAAGAACTGTCCCAAGGTGCGTACACCCGTAAACTCCCTTTTTGAGGGGTACGTGCGTACAGACCTGGACAGCATTCTGGTGGACTATGTGCCCCGGCCAGGTTTTGGTCACTTGAATAACTTCTTTGAGATGTTTTTTATGTCCTGTAACGCGTTGGTCAAATATACCATCTCTTTGCTCAGCGAGTACGACTCAGAAGCGGGGACATTGCGTGCGGTTCCTGATGTGCTCCCCTTCTACCCCGATCCACTCAAAGAGGCCATGCACACCATGCAAAGGGTAATCGAGGGCGTGGGGTGGCTCAGATGGGGCGACGTCCGCGCCAATGTCATTGAAGCACATCTCGGCTATTCGCTCCGCAAGCTGGAAATGGATCTGCAGCCAGGAACCGGAGTCGGACACGGCCTTGTGGGGATATTTGAGATTCGAAAATAGGACAGCTACGGAGGTTTAGTGTGAGCGGATTGGTGATAGCGTGTGGTAAGCCGGATCAAGGCGAAGTAGAGGCTATGTTCAAGAAGATTAAGCATCGGGGGCCGCATGCTTCTGGGATGTTTAAAAACGATGGAATCATCATGGCCCAGAATTACCTCGAAGCCGATGGCGGCACGGGCCGAGGAGATGTCAAGATTCCCGTATCCAGCCCTCGGAACCCAGACTTAAGAATCTGCTACGACGGCCAGATGGGGAATTGGGACGAACTGGCTCGCTCCCATGGCATTTCCGACGGCCCATTCAGGGAGGAACGGCTCTTACTCGATCTATATCGACACCACGGCACGGGTATGCTCCAGCATTTAGACGATGCCATTTTTGCCTTCGTGATTTCAGACGGGGACGAGCTTTTTGCAGCCAGGGACTTACTGGGTATAAAAACCCTCTATTATGGGTGGAAAGACAAGACCCTGTATTTCGCCTCTGAACTCAAGAGCATCATCGAGGTCACAGAAGAGGTCTATGAATTTCCGCCTGGGCATTACGCGGACCGCCGCGGCCATTTGACCCAGTTCGCACAATTGCCCAAGGCCCCCCCAGAGGTCCTGCACACCGACCTGGATAAGATGACAGACGATATCAGGGCAAAGATCCGACAGAGCCTCCGCAACCGGGTGGATTTCCGTTTTCTAACGGGCAGCCTCCTCAGCGGGGGGATTGACAGCAGCGTGATCGCCTACTTGGCCAGCAAGGTATACAGGGAAAAGTACGGAAAGGATGCACGGTTGAAGACCTTTGCCCTGGGTGTAGGAGAGAGCGCCGATATCCGGAACGCCCGGGTCATGGCCAGCCATATCGACTCAGACCATCATGAGGTTATGGTAGACCTGAATCATGCCCTGGCAGTGTTGCCAGAAGTTATCTACCATCTTGAGTCTTTTGACCCCTCACTGGTCAGAAGCGCGGTGTCCAATTTCCTCATCTCCAGATACGCCGGAGAGCAGGGCATCCAGGTACTTCTTTCCGGTGAAGGCGGCGACGAGGTGTTTTGCGGGTACACGTACCTCAAGAATTTCCCACTCGAAGAGCTGTTCGCCCGGCAGATGGAATGTATCGGGTTCCTGCACAACAACGCGGCATTGCGGCTGGATCGGATGAACCAGTGCAACAGCGTGCGAGTGGTGGCTCCTTTGATATCCGGAGAACTGTTCAGTTATTCGTTGGCCATCCCGCCTGAATACAAACAGAAACCAGACGGAGAGGAGAAGTGCGAGAAGTGGATCTTTAGAAAGGCATATGAAGGGCTGCTGCCTGAAAGCCTTGTCTGGCGGCTCAAACAGGAGTTTTCCCAGGGATCGGGTACGGCCAGCCTGCTGCCGGCTCATTTTGAAGAGGCAATCACCGATGGGGAACTGGCTGAGGCGCAAGCCGAGTACCCCATAGTTCGCAGCAAGGAGGAACTTTACTATTTCCGCATCTTTACCCAATACTTTGGTACAGGTCGGGTAGCGGAAACCGTTGGCCAGTGGATCTGTTTATAAAGTACCTGTAGCGAACAGTCTGTCCATATAAGGAATTTCGCACACCCAAACAGCCTCCTCGATTCTGACCCATGCATACAGAAACCTGGGAACGAACACTCCGTCCATATTCATGATTTTTATGAAGCACATATCTTTTGATTGAGCAAATCACAAAAGACAAAGACAGGAGATGGCCATTAAGAGGATTCTGACCAGTACGATCATCATCTTGGGAATCGCGTTTCTCGTATGTCTTACGACCCAGTTCTCTCAGGCGGGTGAACCGAAGACTATCGTCTTTCTCACCTGGAAGCCAAACCAACCAGAGGTTTGGGAACGCTTGATCCAAAGGTTTCACCAAAAAAACCCCGGAATTCGCATCCAACTTCAGGTGGGTCCCCACTCGTCTACCGAATACCATGCTATTGTGACCCAGCGTCTCAAGAACAAGGATGCCTCTGTGGACGTCTTCTTTATGGACGTAATCTGGCCCCCCGAATTTGCCAATGCCGGGTGGGCACTCGATCTTGCATCCAGATTCACTGTCCAAGAGCAAAAGAAATTCCTGGCTGGACCAATCGCTGCAAATACGTATCTGGGCAAGATATATGGGGTCCCATGTTATCTTGGAGCCGGCCTTTTTTATTATCGGAAAGATCTCCTGGATAAATACGATTTCAAACCTCCCCGGTCCTGGATGGAGATGCTCACCCATGGCCAGGCAATCCTTGAACGGGAAGCCGCCCCGGGCCTCTACATCTACTCGGCCCAGTTCAAGCAATACGAGGGACTGGTCTGCAACATGTTGGAATTTATCTGGTCACACGGAGGAGTTGTGCTCGACCCTCAAAAAGGCCGGGTCCTTCTATCTGAGCCCCCTGCCATACAAGCGATCGCCTTTGTGTGTGACCAGATCATAGGAAAGGCCGCGCCCAGAGGCGCCATCAACTACGAGGAACCCGAATCGCTGGAGCTATTCATCCAGGGGAGAGCAGTATTTCATCGCAACTGGCCATACGCCTGGGCAGCGGCCAACGATCCCGAACACTCGAAAATTGCTGGGAAAATCGGCGTGGGGGCCCTTCCAGCCTTTCCAGGCCACAGTTCCGCTTCAACCCTGGGAGGATGGCAGTTTGGCATCAGCCAATGGTCCAAGCACCCGGAAGAGGCCTGGCAATTTATTCAATTCATGACCTCATACGAAAGTCAGAAGGTGCTTGCTTTGGGGGCAGGTTTGGCCCCAACCCGGACACTGGTCTACTGTGATGCCGAGGTTCGGAAAAAGATGCCCCACTTGAACGCCTTTCTGCCCGCTTTTGAAAGGGCAAGACCCCGGCCCCTTTCCCCTGTTTACCCCATGATCAGCCAGGAACTTCAGCGATTTTTCAGCCAGGCCATCGTGGAGAGCCCATGCGATCTTTCAGGATTAGCCGATGCGACATCCGCAAGGATCGAAAAGCTTGTCCGATTGGGGGCCATGATACGCCCATGACACGGAGGGACCGAAACCTCTACCTGGTCATGCTTGCCCCGGCAGCCCTGGTGCTGCTTCTGCTCATCGCAGTACCTATTGGCCAGTCGATGATCCTGAGCTTCCATCGGATCATCATCAGCCTCCCACAGCTCAAGACCCCATTCGTGGGTTTGGAGAACTATCAAGAGCTACTCAGGGATCCGGTTGCCCGGCATTCATTTTGGATCACGGCCATCTTTGTTGGCACCACAACATTTTTTGAACTCGTGATCGGCCTTGTTCTGGCCCTTTTGATCCACCGACGTTTTCCCGGCCGCGGTGCGCTCCGGGCCTGTGTATTGATTCCCTGGGCCATCCCCACGGTCGTCTCCGCCCAGATGTGGAGGTTCTTGTTCAACGACGCCTATGGCATGATCAATTATGCGGTCTTCGGGGCCGAGACAAGCCATTACATCCCGTGGTTGGCCCTGCCTCCCGGTGCGCTTTCAGCCATCATCGTCGCAGATATCTGGAAGACATCATCCTTTGCGGCTTTGCTGATCCTGGCCGGTCTCCAGGTGATCCCGGAAGATCTCTATCAAGCCGCCAGAGTGGACGGGGCAGGGACATGGAAGTGCTTTTGGCACATCACCTGGCCGCTGATCCGGCCCGCATTACTCGTGGCCCTCCTGTTTAGGACCATTGATGCCTTCCGGGTCTTTGATCTGGCTTTTGTAATGACCCATGGAGGCCCGGCAGATGCCACCAATGTGTTGCAGCTTTACGGATATAAGAAGATGTTCGTGGAGGGATGGATGGGGTACGGCTCAGCCATATCCGTGTGTATCTTCGTCATTGTGTTGATTCTTGCCATCATCTATGTGCTAATGGTAGGTCGTCGGCTGCTGGAGGCGAGCCTATGAGAAAAGGATGGTTGCAAAAGACCGGGTTTGTTATGGGCGTTTTTTTGGCCGCAGCCTTCTCATTGGCTCCTTTTTTGTTGTTCATTTCATTGGCCTTCAAGACCCAGGCACAGGTAACCGCCATCCCGCCACAGCTTTGGCCGGACTTTTCCCTAGACTTCTTTCGCTCTGCGATTGCGCGTTACGGTATTATGGGCTATCTGGTAAATTCGACTATCGTGGCAGGTTCCACTACCGTGGCAACGATCACCCTGGGAACGCTGGCCGGTTATGCACTGGCTCGACTGCCTCGCCGGTTGGCGCAACTCGCTCTCATGGGCATCCTTGCGTGTGCCATGTTTCCACAGATCGCCATTGCAGGACCCATCTGGCGCTTCCTGCAACTGATGGGATGGCTCAACACATACCAGGGGCTTGTGCTTCCCTATGTGGCCCTCACGCTCCCGCTGTCGGTCTGGATCCTGGCCCTCTTTTTCCGGGAAATGCCCGAAGAGCTGGAGGACGCAGCACTGGTGGATGGCTGCACGAGGCTTGGAGCGCTGGTGCGGGTCATACTGCCCCTGTCAGCTCCCGGGCTGTTTACGGCCGCCATCCTGAGCTTTATCTATGCGTGGAATGAGTTCTTTCTTGCCCTTTTGATCGTCACCGACCCGGTCAAACAAACCATGCCCGTGGGGATCGCCCTCTTCCAGGGAGAACATACGGTGCCGTGGGGGGAGATTGCAGCAGCTTCCTTCATCACCACTGCGCCTCTGGTCGTAATGGTCCTGCTCTTCCAGCGGCGTATTGTCACCGGGCTGTCGGCCGGTGCCATCAAGGGATAAGACCCATGGCATCTCTGACCCTAAAGGATATTAACAAGCGTTTTGGCAAGGTGAAGGCCCTATCCCAAGTGAACCTGCACGTAGAAGACGGCGGGTTTTGCGTCCTACTCGGACCGTCCGGCTGTGGCAAGAGCACACTGCTTCAGATTGTCGCGGGCCTGACAGCCCAAGACGAGGGTTCCGTTCTCCTGGACGGCGAACCAGTGGACCTGCTTACTCCAAGGCAGCGGGACGTGGCCATGGTCTTTCAAACCTATGCCCTCTATCCCCATATGACTGTATCTCAGAATCTGGGTTTTGGGCTTCGCATGCGCGGCGTTCCGAAATCCACCACACGGCAAAAGATCTTGGAGACAGCCCAGCTCCTGGGAATTGAGCATCTTTTGGACCGCAAACCACGGCAACTCTCAGGGGGTCAACGCCAACGGGTGGCGATGGGCCGGGCCCTTGTGCGGCGGCCTAAGCTCTTTCTCCTTGATGAGCCTCTGAGCAATCTGGATGCCCAGCTTCGGATCAACGTTCGATTGGAGCTCAAAAGACTGCATGCGCAGATCCAAACTACCATCCTTTATGTCACCCACGACCAGGTAGAAGCCATGACCCTGGGCGACAAGGTCGTGGTTATGAGAGAGGGACGAATCCACCAGATAGACCGGCCCGAAACTATCTATGACCGCCCAGCAGATACCTTTGTTGCAAACTTTATTGGGTCTCCTGTAATGAATCTCTTTAAGGGAAAACTTACCTGGCAAGAAGGGGGCTTCAGGTTTCGAAATGGGGACTTCTCACTCGATCTCGGGCATCTTCCAGCGCCTCCGGGAGAACATGTGGTGGAAGTGGGCATCCGTCCTGAGGACATCGACGTTGACCAAGGGCCTGGGACGGTCCTCCGCGCTGAGGTCGAGATGCTTAGCAACGTAGGCGCCCATAAATATATCCACGCTCGGACGGGAGGGACCTCCATAACTGTTAGGGCAACAAAAGAGGCCAGCTTTCAACCAGGCCAGACTGTCTGCTTGGTTATTCATCCTGAAAGGCTACATATCTTCCATGAGGGCCGTCGGATCTGATACCTTGAGCCTCAAGCAGGTTCTTGATAGCAGGCACAAGGCCCGAGGTGATGATATCGCTTGTGTGGCCAATTTTGCTGTGGGTTGATATCGTTGTATGTCGGATGATATGAGTACCAAGTATTATGGCGAATGTTTTGATCATTGATGACAACAAGGCGTTTTGTGACGTGCTGTATCACGCGGCAAAACGGATGGAACATGAGATGCGCTGTACTCACATCCTCAGAGAAGGGCTGATGGCGACCCGCTCCGGAAGTTTTGATGTGGTGTTTCTCAGCGCCCGGATGCCCGACGGCAACGGGTTGGATGTGTTGCCAGAAATTCTGCAAACGCCCCCTTCCCCGGAAGTCATTCTTATCAGTGATTCCGGCGATCCTGACGAGGCCGAACTGGCAATCAAGAGCGGCGCCTGGGACTACATTAACCGGCCGTATGGTGCCAGCTACCACACAAGTAAAGCAATGAAGCAGTTCTTTGCCCAAAAACCACACCGTATAACTGTTTACGATCTGCCATCCTACTCTCCGGATTATAATCCCATCGAATCACTTTTTGCCTTCTACCGCGATCTGGCAGAAGCCTTGTGAAGAAATAACCCCAAAATGTTTTTCTTAAAAGCTATAGTTTCATTCTTGAATAGGCAGACACAATGAAGCAAAGGAGCCAGTGAAAGATCCAGAGTTACCATTTATCAGGCGAGTCCATCCCTCTTGAATCTGAAAGCAAATCTGGAAAGAGCGCAGTTTGGATCAGCGAACTCTTCCTTTACAGGATACGTAGGAAATGGTATTATGTTTGCATAAAGATTCATTGCCAGTTGAGAGAGTGTGCGACATGCTTATTGTAGGTGAAAAGATCAATACAAGCACAAAGAGCATCGCGCAAGCCGTACAAACCAGCGATGCAGCGTTCATTTGCAAGGTGGCTCGTGATCAAGCCGCCGCCGGAGCTCATTTCATTGACGTGAACGCCGGCACCTTCCTAAAAGAGGAAGTAGACTATCTCCCATGGCTCGTGGAAACAGTTCAGGGCGCTGTTGATATTCCACTGTGTCTCGACAGTCCCAACCCGGAAGCCCTTGTCAAGGCATTAGAATGCCATAAGGGCGAGCCTATGATCAATTCCATTTCCTTGGAAGAAGATCGATTTCGCAATCTTCTGCCGGTGGTCACCTCGGAACCTTGCAAAGTTGTCGCCTTGTGCATGACGCAAACTTCCATGCCCACCACAGCAGACGAAAGGATCGCCGTGGCGTCGGAACTCATTGAAAGATTGACAAAGGCGGGCGTCGCATTGGAAAGAATTTATGTGGATCCATTGGCTCAACCCGTATCGGTGGATGTGACAATGGGTTCAGCCGTGCTCCAGGCGATTGCCGGGATCATGGAACGGTTTCCAGGGGTGAATACCATCTGCGGGCTTTCAAACATTTCTTATGGCTTGCCGGCACGGCGCCTTGTCAATCGTACATTTCTATCCCTGGCGCTGGCGCACGGACTGTCTGCAGCCATTCTCGATCCGACCGATAAACGTCTCATGGCCAACTTGCTGACCAGCGAGATGCTCTTGGGTCACGATGAATACTGTGCCAATTTTATCGATGCCTATCAAAGTGGCGGCATTGAAGATGATTGATAGGCTCGAAGCCTAAACCTTGAGAGGGGGCAGACGCTATGAGTTATGATGCATTATCGGATGCAGTGATCAAGGGAGACATCAACAGTGCCACGGAGGAAACTCATAAGGCATTAGAAGCAGGGGGCAATGTCCAAGACATCCTGGACCAGGGTCTCATTGCCGCCATGGATGTTGTGGGAGATCAGTTTTCCAAAGGATTGATGTTTGTGCCACAAATGCTGCGGTCGGCAAAAATCATGCATGAGTGCGTTGAGTTACTCAAGCCCCATTTCCAGGAAGGGGGCGTGAGTACCAAAGGCAAGGTGGTTTTGGGTACAGTCAAAGGTGATCTGCACGATATCGGCAAGAACCTGGTCGCTATGATGTTGGAAGGGGCTGGTTTCACTATTCTTGATTTGGGGGTAGACGTATCGCCTGAGACCTTTGTTCAAGAAGTGAAAAAGGAGAATGCTGAAATTATGGGTATGTCAGCACTGCTTTCCACGACCATGCCGGCCATGTCCCTGACCATCAAGGCCCTGGTTGATGCGGGCGTGAGGGATAAAGTGAGGGTAATGATTGGCGGCGCTCCGGTCACAGGCAAGTATGCTCAGGAGATTGGTGCGGACTCCTATGCTCCCGATGCAGGTTCAGCGGTAATCGAAGCAAAAAAAATCCTCAACATTGATTGAGTATCTCGGCATTCCTGCAACTTATTGACTTCACTTAAAGGAGTATGCCATGCAGCCCCTGGAAATTCCCACCTTTCAACCGCGGCTCAGGGTCCTCAATCGAGAACAAGCCCTTGCTATTCACACGGCGGCCCTGGAGATTCTGGAGAAGATCGGTG
>Ga0114922_10001225_pt1 | contig 24503 bp, 21 predicted proteins | sample AartaG_FD_100975 | JGI IMG/M metagenome (GOLD analysis project Ga0114922, IMG submission 100975) | Deep subsurface microbial communities from Aarhus Bay to uncover new lineages of life (NeLLi) - Aarhus_00045 metaG | ecosystem: Environmental > Aquatic > Marine > Oceanic > Sediment | place... | reverse complement strand
GGGGAATTCGGTCTCGCCCGGCCCCTCGGGGCCGGCCGAGCTGCGAACCCGCGCCCCTACATCGCCCATGCGGATTCTTCTTCATGCGAGATGGTTGTGGGGCGTCGTGTCCTGCTTCGGTTCGCCGCCTGCCAGGCACGGGTGACCCGCACGCTAAACACATACTCAAAGAGTTTCCCTCCCAAGAAAGACCAAGATGCTCTGTCACACCTCTCTACCGCTTCCATGCGGCATCGCCAACGAGCTTTACGAATATGCAGGAGCAAAGGGAGGTGCGATCGATGGTGTCGCCGGATTTGGTGATGAGGATGAGTTCCTGGTGGGCAACAGGCCCGATGGGAATTACCATCTTCCCGCCGTCGGCGAGCTGGTCGAGCAGCGGCTTGGGCGGCTCGGGAGCGGCGGCCGTCACTATTATTCTGTCGAAGGGAGCCAGTTCGGGCCAGCCGAGGGAGCCGTCCCCTTCTTTGAGGCTGAAGTTCGTGTAGCCGAGTTCCCTGAGCCTTTCTACGGCCCCGGTGGCAAGCGAGGGGAGGCGTTCGACGGTGAAGACGTGCTGTGAGAGTTGCGCCAGGATGGCGGTCTGGTAGCCGGAGCCTGTGCCGATTTCCAGCACTTTCGTCGTCTGCCTCACAGCCAGGGCTTCGGTCATGAGTGCAACGATATACGGTTGGGAGATCGTTTGGCTGTGCTCGGTAGCAAGTGCCCGATCGCTGTAGGCCTGGTGTCGCATGCCGGGTTTTACAAAGCGATCCCGGGGTACATCTCGAAAGGTGCGCAGCACGGCCGGGTCTTTGATTCCCCTGGCGATGAGCTGGTCGCTCACCATCCTTTCGCGGGCATCGGCGTAGGGATCTGTGTTTGCTTCACGGGTGTCCGACACTCAGGGGTGGTCCTGTATCATCCGCGGCGTCATTTATCAGGTATGAGCGGCACTTCTTCCTTTGGCGATTCGAGGAACTTGTTTTCCTGTTCGGCGCGCATCCCGTCGTAGCGCAGCTCGTCGATCTCGTTGAGGAGCTGCGTCTGAAGACGCTGATCGAAGCTCACCGGCGTCCACTCGTATCGCGGCGTTTTGCTGCTGAGAGCTCTTGGCTCAGAGATTTCGACGTAATTGGCGGCCCGGATCTCCACATTGTAGCCGCCGGTCTTTGAGGCGAATATCTTGGCGGAGACGCGCGTCTCGGCCTGACCCATTCTGCCGTCGTTTCGAAGCGGCACGGCGACTATCAACCCCTTGGACTCGCTGGCGGATTTGATCAGGAAATGCTTGGACATGACGGTGTGGACGGCCTTCCACGTCCTGTTGTAGTCTCTTACCAGCGACTCAACGTTCCTGCTGCTGCGGGCGCTTCGCCCGCATCCGATCGCGGCCAACATTGTCATCAGAACAAGGGCGGGAATAATCCGTTCTTTCATTGTCGTGGTCCTCCTCAAATCTTCCGTTCGCCTAAAATAGCCTCCGTATCGGGCTGCCCGGCAAGGAGTCCACTATAATTATACCCCGGCAGAGGCTGCGTGTCAAACCTATCATCGGTCGATTGCGGAAAGGATGCTCAAAAAAGCTGCCGGTGCGCGGAAGTTTTTCCGAGAATAAGATATCAGTAGAACGACCAGCCTCGGCCCGCCGGCACTGCCCCAACGGCGCAGATTCCGGTTGTGGCGTGTTGGATTACGGGGGGGGTGCGCGTATGTGCAGGCTCGGGCGGGGCGGGGTTTTGACAGACGAGAAGGTCTCCATGCAGAACGAGCGCCAAGTGGACAAAATGCTGCGGGCCGCAAAAGGAGCATCGAACTCGGTCATCGTGATTCAGGATATCCCCGATCCCGATGCAATTGCCAGTGCCGAGGCCCTCAAACGGCTACTCGCCGCGAAGTGCGACGTCGAGAGCGTAATTGCGCACCAAGGCATCGTGGGTCGCGCGGAGAACCGGGGATTGCTGCACTACCTGCACCTTCCGCTGGCGCAGATTTCGGACCTGAATCTGGCTGATTTCGATCTCGTTGCAACGGTCGACACGCAGCCTCAATTTGGCAACAACTCCCTGCCGGGCGAGGTGCCGTGCAATATTGTCATCGACCATCACCGCGACCACGAGCCGCCGCCCGGCGTCGATTTCGTTGATATTCGCCCTGTTTACGGCGCCACCTCAACTATCCTGACGGAGTACATTCGGTTCTCCGACGTTCGACTAGACGTCCACCTGGCAACCGCCCTGCTCTACGGGATAAAGTCCGACACGCAGGACCTGGGCCGCGAGTCGACCCAGGCCGATATCGATGCGTACCTGTTTCTGTACCCTCATGCGGACAAAGCCGCGATCTCGGGCATCGAACATGAGCGCGTGTCGAGAGCGTACTTCCTGTCGCTGCACGAAGCAATCGAGCAGAGCAGGCTCTACGGACCGGCATTGATATGCTGCGCGGGCAGGTCATGCGGCCCGGAGATAATCGCCGAGGTGGCAGACCTGCTCATGCGCCTCGCCGGGGTGGACTACGTGCTGTGTTATGGGGTGTGCAAGGATCAGATTGTTATGTCGTTGCGAGCCGACAGGAAAAAAGGTAACGCGCACGGACTCATTCGGGAAATCGTTGAGGGAATAGGCACCGGGGGCGGACACGAGATGTTTGCGGGCGGGCAGGTCGCCCTGGGCGACGCCTCGCCGGAAAAGGTGATCGCGACCCTTGAAGAACGTTTCTTGACCAGCTTGAATCTGGCGCGAACCGAACCGATCCGGCTGGTTCCCGATGGGCCGCATGACAAACAATCGGAGGAAGGCAATGGAGTTTGACGAACTGCTGCTGAAATTGAGAAAACACGTGCCAAGGAAATATCCGTTTGTCAGCCAGTACGTGAATGCACACTGGACCGAAGAGTTTCACAAGAAACGAACTGCGCTGTATTTCAAGAACGAGTGGAAAGCCGCTATCGAGCGCGCCCGGAATGAAAACGCGCCTCACGACGTATTACGTTCACTCCAGGGCGACCGCTCCCGGATAGACGAACATCTCCGCGACGCCATGCGTGGGACGGTCGACAGTCAGTACAGGGGTCTGGCCTTTTTTGCTTGCAGCGGCGGGGACTTCTTCGAGGTCTTCCGTTCGCACGTCGAGTTTGAGGATCAGCTCGTCATCGACGACCGGCCGCACCTCAGACAGCTCGCCAGACTCGCCGACGAATATGAGGCCGTGATGCTGATAATGATCGATTCCAGCCGGGCGAGAATATACGAGCTCAAGCTGGCAGGGGTTGACCAGTACCTCAGCATGACCGACGAGGTGCCCGGACGGCATAAGGCAGGCGGCAGATCGCAGATGCGATTTCAACGGCATATCGAAGACCATCGCGACAGGCACCATAAGCGCGTGGCGCAGGCGGCGGAGAAAATGTTCGACGAACAAAAGATGAAAAACGTAGTTATCGCCGGGCAGAAAGAAGTGATAAGAGAATTCACGCGGTTCATGCCCAAGCGCATTCTCGAGAAGGTGTTCGCGAGCGTCCACCTCGATATGACCGAGCCCGAAGACATCGTGATCAAGAAGGTGCTGGAGCACCTGCACCAGCACGAGCGCGTAAGCGAGAGCCGAGGCGTGAGACGGGCGATTGAACAAGCGGCTATAAACGGCAGGGGAACCGCGGGGCTGGTTCCTACGCTGCAAGCCATAAACGAGCGGCTGGTGCAAGTGCTGTATCTAAGCGACAGATTCGCCCGCAAAGGCGGGCGCTGTCGCAATTGCGGGTTGCTTTCGACCAGGCGGCCCAAATGCCCGTACTGCCCGGGTGAACTGGTGGAGGTCGACCTCGAGGAGGCGATGGTCGACGATGTGCTCGGGGCCGGCGGCGAGGTCGACCTGGTGGAGGACAACAAGGAACTCGAGAGCTTCGAAGGGGTTGTCGCGATTCGACGTCGGGCTACGGCCCAAAGGCGTGAGATTAAGGCGTCCGCGTCGTTGTAGGGGCCGGCGGCCCGCCCAATGGCGGATAGGCCCCGTCGCGGGGCTGCGGCCCGCCGAGCGTAAGCTCGGCGAACCTGTCCGAAGGACAGGCATTGCCTGCCCTCCGAACGCCTTAATTTCACGCCATCGGGTTACGGCCGCTCGCCTCGAGAGAGCAGCAACGTGAAGCGAACGATAAAGAGAGCACTGAAGATATCCATCGGGATGTTCTTCCTGCTGTTGGGCGCCGTGGGCTTGGTCCTGCCGATCTTGCAGGGGGTGCTGTTTCTGTTTATCGGCCTTGCCATCCTGTCGACAGAATCGCGCAGGATCAGGGCGCTGATGGAATGGCTGAGAGGCAAGTTTCCGAGGCTTTTTCACGGTTACGATCATGTTCGGGAGGTGCTGCACGAATGCAGGGAACACCTGCACCTAGGCAAGAGCCTGAGGGAAATTGCAGCGCACTTCCTCAAGAGACTGAGAAATAGAAGAAAGTGTCCCGGAGAGTCCGACGACCATGACCACGATACAGAAGAGACAGAAAACGAAACGAAGTAGGGCATCGCGGCCGGCCGCCACAACGGGGGCGGTTTTGGAAGCCGCCCGTCTGCTGGCCGACATCATCAAGGCCGATAGTATTCTGATAGTCGCTCACAGTAAGGTCGATAGAGACTGGCTGGGGACGGCCTCGGACGGATATTCGGTGGTGTTGGCGGTGGAATCGAAGCGTTGGGCAAGCATCTACAAGCAAGATGGTTACGCCACGATGTTGCATTCGTCGCCGCCGCTGGATCGCTTTTCGCGGATCGCCCACGCTACGATCTCGGCCATATCGGAGGGTCTCATAAAACACCGCGCCCGAGTGGTGAGCGTGACCGGCCCCATAGGCGGCGACGAACTCGACAGCGTAACGGTGGTCCGGACGTCCAGCTTATTTCGCGAGTTGGCCGCTCTGGAGCGCGAAACCGGCAAGAAGCTCGACGTGCTGCCGGTGGTCAAGGCAACCATCGACATCGCTCTCGAACTGGGCTCTTACGGCATCGAAGGCCGGCCCGTAGGCACGATCTTTGTCATCGGCGATACAGCCTCGGTGCTCAAGCTATCGCGGCAGGGAACGTTTAATCCGTTTAGGGGCTACGACGAAAAGCAGAAAAATATTCTGGACCCGAATCTGCGCAACAGCGTAAAGACGTTTGCCCAGATCGACGGCGCTTTCGTGATCAGAGAAGACGGTACCATAAACGCCGCCGGGCGCCTTCTACTGATGCCCAAAGGCACGGCGCCGATCCTGCAGGGAATGGGAGCCCGCCACAATGCAGCCGCGCTTTTGACAAGGGAAACAGAGGCGATCGCCGTGGTGGTCTCGCAGACTACCGGAACGGTAAGCATAATCAGCAAAGGGCGGATTCTTTTCTCCCTGAGCCCGGCAAGCCGAACCGCTACCGCCCTTTACGCACGGGAATAGGATGAAGGATGAGTTATGAATTATGAATTATGAATTATGGCTTAAGACCGACGACTGAACGACTGCTTGTCCGCCGAAGCTTCAGCGAAGGCGGGAACGACTGAGCGACTGTGAACGACTGAAGAGAAGGCGGAAGGATGAAGGATGAGTTGTGAATTATGAGTTATGAATTATGAGTTATGGCTTAAGACCGACGACTGAACGACTGCTTGTCCGCCGAAGCTTCAGCGAAGGCGGGAACGACTGAGCGACTGAACGACTGAAGAGAAGGCGGAAGGATGAAGGATGAATGAAGACTCGGAATTCATGAATCATAACTCATTGCACATTCTTTTGAATCAGGAGGCGTTTGTGCCGTAGATTCAGGAGGAAGGACGACCGCGTTCACGGGCGGCCATGCCCAATGGCGTGAAATTAAGACGTCCGCGCCGTTGTAGGGGCCGGCTGCCCGCCGAATGGCGGATAGGCCCCGTCGCGGGGCTGCGGTCCGCCGAGCGTGAGCTCGGCGAACCTGTCCGAAGGACAGGCATTGCCTGCCCTCTGAACGCCTTAATTTCACGCCATTGCGGCCATGCTCGTTGAGCCGCACCGGGCCGTCGCAGGCCGATCGACGCTCGGCAACGGAGGGAGCACCAGGTGCCGGACAAGAAAGATTACAGGAGAGGGGAACCGCCGCGCCGGCCAACGCCCCCCGGGGGCACCGGCACACCAACCGCCAACTGGGGGAAGTGGATTCTTCCCGTGGCGTTGCTTTTGCTGCTGCTTGCCTTCATGAGCAGCAGCACGACCGACAAGGGCACGGGCGTACCATACTCCCAATTCAAGAAAGAAATCCAGGCCGGCAACGTGGCCTCGGTCCAGGTCGAAGGCGACCGTGTGTGGGGACAGTTCAAGGAACCCGTAAGCGTACCGGCAGACGATTCTCCCTCGGCCGAAGCCACAGGGGCCGTACAGGACGTGGAACGTTTCCGGACCACGCTACCCCCTTTCGGCGACGAGCGCCTCATGGCTCAGCTCGAAGCCCAGGACGTGGAGGTGGTCTCGCACGGCGAAGGCAGCCAGTGGATGGGCACCATGATGCTGGCCCTGCTGCCGCTCCTGCTTTTCGTGGGGATATGGTTCCTGCTGATGCGCCGGGCAGGCCGGCAGCTCGGCGGATACAGCGCCATTACAAAGTCGAGAGCCAAGCTCTTTTCACTCGAGCGGCCCCGTACCACTTTCGACGACGTGGCCGGCGCGCACGAAGCAAAAGAAGACCTCAAACAGGTGATCGAGTTTCTGAGGAATGCAGCTCCGTTTCACAAGCTGGGCTGCAGTGTGCCCAAAGGGGTGCTGCTTATAGGGCCGCCCGGCACCGGCAAAACGCTCCTGGCGCGGGCGGTAGCCGGAGAGGCGGGCGTCCCTTTTTACAGTATCACCGGCTCCGACTTCATGGAGATGTTTGTGGGTGTGGGCGCGGCGCGAGTGCGTGATCTGTTCGAAGCGGCCAAGCGGACCTCTCCCTGTATTATCTTCCTCGACGAGCTCGACTCGGTGGGCCGCAGGCGGGGTGCGGGCATCGGCGGCGGGCACGACGAGCGCGAGCAAACGCTCAACCAGCTTCTGTCGGAAATGGACGGCTTTGAAGAGAACGAAAACATTGTGGTGATGGCCGCCACGAACCGCCCCGATATACTCGATCCCGCGCTGCTGCGCCCGGGCAGATTCGACCGCCGTATCGTGGTAGACCTGCCCACCCTTTCGGATCGGGCAGATATACTGGCGGTGCACACGAGGCGGGTGCCGCTGGCCGGTGACGTTGATATTGCTGTCATCGCGCGGGGCACGCCGGGGATGTCGGGCGCGGATCTGAGGAACCTCGTGAACGAAGCCGCGCTGCTCGCCGCGAAGCAGGGAAAGGAAAAGGTCGACGCGTCGGACTTCAGCGAGGCCCGCGATAAGGTGCTCATGGGCAGCGAACGAGGCAGCTTGCACCTGAGCGATGAGGAACGCAGCGCGGTGGCGCATCACGAGGCCGGGCATGTCCTTGTTGCGGTCCTCAGCCCCCACTCGGATCCCGTCCACAAGGTTACCATCATCCCACGCGGGCAGGCGCTGGGTGTTACCCAGCAACTTCCGGTGGATGAGCGCCACAACTATCCCTTCGATTACCTCAAGACACGCCTGAAGGTGCTGCTGGGCGGCAGGGCGGCCGAAGAAGTCGCGCTGGCGTCGATAACCACGGGCGCCGAAAACGACCTGGTCCAAGCGACCGCCCTCGCCCGTAAGATGGTCACTTCATGGGGGATGAGCGACCGTATCGGCAACGTGGCAATCGAAGACAGGTCGGGCGACGTTTTCCTCGGCGAGCAGCTTATGCACTCCAGACAGCACAGCGAACAAACCGCCCGTGAGATTGACATCGAGGTGAAGCGTCTGCTCGACGAGGCCTTCGACGAGGCGATTGATCTGATAACGAAAACGAGGAAAAAGCTCGAAATTCTCGCCGAAGCTTTGGTACAGCGGGAAGTGCTGGAGGGTAAAGAGATAGAGGAGCTTCTCGCGGGAGCGGATGTCGAACAGGAGCGCGAGGCGGTAACAGTCTGAACGCTGAAAGGAATAGCAATGAACATTGAACGGTGGAAACTGAAACCGGAAAGGCTGACGTCCGCCGTGGACAAGAGCAAGCTCAAATTCAAATCAACCGAGGAGTTGCCCGAGCTTGAGGGGATAATCGGGCAGGATCGGGCGGTCAAGGCACTCGACTTCGGCACACGGATTGATGGTTTCGGTTACAATCTCTACGTGCTCGGGCAGCCGGGTTCGGGGCGCGCATCGGCAGTGAAGATGGCCCTTGAGGCGCGAGCCAAAGAACGGCCGCGGACCGACGACTGGTGCTACGTGAACAATTTCACTGAGAAGCACAAGCCGATCGCCATCAGGCTTCCTGCGGGCACCGGCAAGGAATTCCGCACCGACATGGAAGAGCTTATAAAGGAGCTCGAGCACCAGTTGCCGCAGGCATTTGAAGGCGAGCACTACAGAAACCAGCGCGATAAGATCAACCAGCAACTACAGCAGATTCAGTCGGAAGAATTCTCCCGGTTGCAAAAGAAAGCCGGAGAAAAAGGCTTCACGCTTCAGCAGGCGGGCAGTATGTTCGGCATTATTCCGCTGGTCGACGGCGAACCGATAAATCCGGATAATTACGAGCAGCTTACCGGCCAACAGAAAGAGGAAATCGAGAGCAAGGGCAAGGAGCTTCGCGAGGACCTCAACGCAGCCGTCAAGGAGGTGCGCCAGGCCGAAAAGGACGCCAAGCATACCGTTGAAAAGCTCGACCGACGCGTAGCCGACCTTGCCGTCGGACACCTTATCGAGGAGCTGCGCGGCAAATACAGCGAGTACAAGCGGGTGGTCCAGTATCTCAACGACGTACAGAACGATATCGTCGAAAACGTTCAGGAGTTTCTGTCCGCTGGCCAGCAGGAACAGGCCCAGATGATGCTCGGCATGAGGATGCCCGCGCAAAAGACGGACGTTTACGGCAGGTACGTTGTGAACCTCCTGGTGGACAACTCAGAGAACGAAGGCGCACCGGTGATAGTCGAATCCAACCCAACCTACTCCAACCTGCTTGGCAGGATCGAGCACAAGGCGCAGTTTGGGACGATGGTCACCGACTATACGATGATCAAGGCCGGTGCCCTGCACCGTGCCAACGGCGGCTACCTGGTGCTGGAGGCCCGAGACCTCCTCACCTCGTTTCTCTCGTACGATGCTCTCAAGCGATCCTTGAAAAACAGGAGGATCAAGATCGAGGAGATAAGCGAGATGTTTCGGTTCATCAGCACCGTTACCCTCGAACCGGAACCCGTTGCCCTTGATGTGAAGGTGGTCATAATCGGTTTGCCGATCATCTATTATCTTCTCTACGAGTACGACGAAGACTTCAGGAAGTTGTTCAAAGTGAAGGCCGATTTCGATAATCTTATCGACCGGGCGCCCGAAACGGAACACGACCTGGCGCGCTTCATCGGACAACGCTGCCGCCGGGAGGACCTGAGGCATTTCGGCCCCGGAGCAGTGGCCGAGGTGCTGCGGTACAGCTCGAGGCTGGTGGAAGACCAGCGCAAACTGACGGGCACGCTCCTCGATATCAACGATATCCTGCGCGAGGCCTCCTACTGGGCAAGCACAAACGGCAACAAGCTGGTTAAAGCCGACGATGTGAAACGAGCCATTCATGAAAAGATATTCCGCTCCAATCGCATTGAGAAGCGCATTCGCGAGTTGATCGAAGAAGGCACCATAATGATCGATACCGAGGGCGAGGTGGTGGGCCAGGTCAACGGCATATCGGTGATGCAACTGGGCGACTATGCCTTCGGCAGGCCGTCGCGCATCACGGCCCGCACGTTTATGGGCAAGGGCGGGGTTGTCAACATCGAGCGCGAGGCCAAAATGAGCGGCAAGATACACAACAAAGGAGTGCTGATCCTCACCGGCTACCTCGGCGGAAAATTCGCCCAGGACCACCCGCTGACGATCTCGGCAAGCATCACGTTTGAGCAGATGTACGAGGGAATCGAAGGCGACAGCGCGTCGTCGTCGGAACTCTACTGCCTGCTCTCCAGCTTGTCGGGCATTCCGATACGCCAAAACATAGCCGTAACCGGGTCGATCAACCAGCATGGCAACATACAGCCCGTTGGCGGGGTGACCGAGAAAGTGGAGGGTTTTTACTACGTGTGCAAAGTCAAGGGGCTGACCGGCGACCAGGGGGTGATCATACCCGAGGTCAACGAGCCCAACCTCGTGCTGAATGACGAGGTGATCGAAGCCGTTTGTGCGGGCAGATTCCACATTTACGCGATCAAAACGATAGATGAAGGAATAGCCATTCTCACCGGCACTCAAGCAGGCGAGATGCAGCCCGACGGCGCCTATCCCGAAGGCACGGTGTATCGAGCGGTGCACGATACCCTTCGCACGATGTCTGAAAACTGGGCTCGGCTTGCGGCCCCGATGGAAAAGGAAGCCGAGCTTGCGGCCAATGTGTAGGTGAAAGGAGTTTGCGATGCCCGTGGACCTCCCGCGCAGACCTTCCGGGTTTGTGGCTCTTGTCGAAGAGATGCAGTTGATGTTCGACTCGTTCCACCTGAGCATCGAAAAACGTTGGCCCACGTGGAGGCCGACGATGGACCTGCTCGAGGACGCCGAGAACTTTTTCGTTGTGCTCGAGCTACCCGGCGTGCCACAGGAGAAAATCGAAGTGTCGAGCTCGGAAAACAGACTCCGAATCAGAGGCATCCGTCAGCCGCCAAAGGTGCACGTGGGTGCCTGCCACCACCACGTTGAAGGCCACTACGGCCACTTCGAAAGGCTGATCGCGATGCCCACACCCATCGACCCCGTCAGAATGGTAACCGAAGTAAAAGATGGTCTGCTTATCGTAGCTCTGCCCAAGAAACGGTAGAGCCTAGAGGCGGAACAAGACATGAACGTCCAACATCGAACGTCCAACTTCCAACGCCCAACGAAGAGGGAGAAGAGCTCACCGCAAAGACGCAAAGAGCACAAAGGAAGAGAAGAAAGGAATTATGAATTCTCCGTTCTGAGTTCTGAGTTCTTGTCTTTTTTCTTCTTTGCGTCCTCTGCGTCTTTGCGGTGAATCCGTATTGGACTTTGGACCTTTTCGCGCCGCGGAAGGGGGAAACGTGAGGGATCGTGCTATTCCGTTATTCAAAGTATTCGGAATTCAAATCAGGCTGGACCTCACGTGGTTCATCATCTTCGCCCTGGTGGCGTGGACGCTTGCCTCGTCCTACTTCCCAATGGTTTACAGGAACCTCGATACGATCACCTACTGGGTGATGGGTGGCCTCTCTGCGCTGCTCCTGTTCGTGTCGGTGCTGTTGCACGAACTGGGCCACTCATACGCCGCACAAAAGCTGAAAATCCCCGTGAGGGGCATTACCCTGTTCCTCTTCGGCGGAGTATCAGAGACGCTCGAGGAACCGCGGAGCGCGGCCGCCGAACTGGTGATGACCGCCTCGGGCTGGGGTGTGAGCGCAATGCTGGCCGTAGTGTTCCTTGCCGCCTCCGGTTTTGTGACAGGGGCAAGCGACGTCTCCGTGGCGAGCTTCGGAATAATTCGCTACGTGGGCTGGATAAACCTGCTGCTGTTCATATTCAACGGCCTGCCGGGGCTCCCGCTCGACGGAGGCCGACTGCTCAGGGCGGGGATCTGGTATTTCACCAATAACATCCAGAAGGCCACCTTCATCGCAAGCAGCACCGGGTCCTTTTTCGGGGTGCTGCTCATAGTCGGAGGCGTGTTCATGCTGTTCACCGGCAACCTTCTCGGCGGCCTGTGGTTCGTGCTGATCGGATTTTTCCTGCGTAACGGCGCAAAGCAGAGCTATCAGCAACTCGTCATGCGGCGCGCGCTTGAGGGCGTGAGCGTAGCGGAAGTCATGAGCCGCGAAGTCATTACCGTACCTGCCGACATAAGCGTTCAAGACGCGGTCGACGATTATTTCATGAAGTACCACTACCACAGTTTTCCAGTGATGGAAAGTGAAAGACTCGAGAATGGCGCGGGCGGCGGCACCGGCGTGCTCGTGGCCGGCACGGAGGTGCTTATCGGCATAATCAGCCTTCACGATATCCGCGAACTGAGCCGCGAGAAATGGCCCTACACGGTGGTCGCCGAGATTGCCAACCGCGACGTCGTGGACCTGTCGATGCACAAGCACAACGACGTCATGGACGCGATGGCGCGTATGGAGCGATTCGGCGTGGGCCGCCTGCCGGTGGTGGAAGACGGCCGCATGGTAGGAATCGTATCTCGGCGAGACATCCTGCACATCCTTTCTGTGAAAACCGACCTGGGAAAATAACCGGTGACCGATAGCCCGGGCCGCTCGCGCGCTCGGTATGGCTAATTCAGAAAGGAATATTTTCATGAATGTCGGAAGGAAAATCGCGATCACGATAATGGCGGCCGGGGCGTGGGGCGCCCTGGTGCTCTCATCGGCGGCACGTGGTGAAAAGCCCGATCCTCAGCCCTGGACTGTTTCAGAATGCCGGCGTCATGCCAGGGAGCTGGGAGAGGCCTACAGGAAAGCGGCCGATGCCGTGTCGCCATCAGTGGTCCATATCGCTTCTTCGAGGCCGGGTCGGGGCTTCGGAAGACAGCTCTTCGGACACCTATTCGATCTGCCGACAGACACCATAGCCCTGGGGTCAGGCGTGATCATACGGCCCGACGGCTACATCATCACGAACTATCACGTGGTGCAGGGCGCCGGCACACTCACCGTAAAGCTGCGCGACGGCAGGCGGTTCGAAGCAAAGATGGTTGGCAGCGACCCCCCTACCGACCTCGCTGTTGTAAGGATCGCAGCCGACGACCTGCCCGTAGCCGCCCTGGGAGATTCCAACGAGATGGCCGTCGGACACCTCGTTCTGGCCATCGGCAATCCCTACGGCATGGACCGTACCGTCACTCAGGGCATTATCAGTGCAACGGGCCGGGCGAACGTGGGCATCGCCGACTATGAGGATTTCATCCAGACCGACGCCGCCATCAATCCGGGCAACAGCGGGGGCCCGCTGATAGACATCGAAGGGAGAGTTATCGGCATCAACACCGCTATCCTCAGCAGAACCGGAGGATTCCAGGGAATTGGCCTGGCGATCCCGTCAAACATGGCCAAGAAAGTTATCGAAGAGCTCATCGAGCGGGGTCATGTGACACGCGGATACCTCGGCGTAACTATCCGGAACATGACCCCCGACGCCGCAGAGGCCCTCAGGCTGAAGTCCGTCCAAGGCGTGATCGTGACCGAGGTGATGAAAAACACGCCAGCCGAAGAAGCCGGACTCGAGGAGGGCGATGTTATCACCACGTACGAGAACAGGGCAGTCAACAACGTGCGCCAACTCCGGAGCATCGTGGCCACCACACCGATAGGCAAGGAAGTGCAGATAACAATTGTGCGAGACGGCAAAACCACAACGCTCACGGCATTCATCGGCGAACAGAAGGGCAAGGGAATCATCCCCCCCACCCGCCGGGAAGGCAAGGCGATCCCCAGGCTCGGCATCCGGGTACACGATCTTACCGACGACATAAGACGGCAGTTCGACATAAAGATCGAAAAGGGAGTATTGGTAGGGGGCGTAGTGCCCGACGGCCCGGCAGACAAGGCCGGCGTGAAACCGGGCACAGTGATCATGGAGGTGAACCACAACGCCGTTGAGACGGTACGGCAACTTGACGAAGCCCTTGAGAGAATACCGGAGGGCGACAACGTTCTGCTGCTCGTTCAGGACAGGACAATGAAGTATTATGTTGTGATTCGTCCGAAGCAGTAAGACGTGCCCGTAACGAGATGGGTGCGATTAGACATTCTGGTCGTTCTTATGTTCTCACGGTTCAGGAGCTCTGCGTGCACGGCATCACAACTGCTGTTTGAACCGTCTTCAAGCGACGATGGTGGGAGGGAAACTCTTTGAGTACGTGTTTAGCGTGTGAAGCCGACATTCTATGGACTTCGCAGGAATCCCCAAAGGGGATGAAACATTGTTAGCCCAAAGCGTGAGCCTTGGGGACACGGAGCAAGAGAAAACATGCGCCCTGTAGGGGCGCAACTCAAAAGACATGCCAACGCGAAGCCCCACGGGTTGCGCCCCTACAGGGCGCGCTGCTGTGGCGGACCACGATCCCCAAGGCTCACGCCTTGGGCTAACAATGTTACGCCTCTGTCGCCGACGCGCCATAGCCGCTAAGGCGACGGCACGCGAGGCTAAGGAACCGCACGGCAGAACAACCGTCTGGATCGCCTTTGCAAAGGTCGCTAAACACATACGAAAAGAGCCTTCCCCAGCACAGGCGACGAGGCCAAGGCTTGAACCAAGATTTCTAATCACATCGGGACGAGATCACGACGTGAGCGCGGGCGGCTCCTTGAGGTGAGCGCGCAGCCTAAGGTGAAGCTTTTCGAGCACTTCGTTGTGCACTTGGCAAATACGAGACTCGGTGATCTCAAGCACCTCGCCGATCTGTTTCATCGTCAGGCGATCGAAGTAATACAATAGTACCACCAGCCGGTCGATACGCGCCAGCGACCGGATGACGTCGCTGACGATCTCGCGGATTTCGCGCTTTTCGAGCACCTCGACGGGATTGGGCGCCCTATTGTCCTTGAGTACATCGATCGGGGAGAATTCCTCGTCTTTCCCGGCGCTAAGCGACCATGCGGCGGGCGATGAGGCGTGCATGGCGATGAGGTTGTATTCCCTGTCGGTCAGACCCAGATCCCCGGCCACTTCCTGGTCGGTGGGGTTGCGACCGAGATCCTGCTGCAGGGTTCTGTATGTTTCGCGCACCTTGTGGGCCTTGGTGCGCAGGGGCCGGGGCATCCAATCGAAATTACGAAGCTCGTCGAGGATTGCCCCGCGGATTCTGGCAATGCAATAAGTCTCGAATTTTGCGCCGAGATCCCGGTCGAACTTCTCGATCGCCTGCATCAGGCCAAGCGCCCCGGCACCGACCAGTTCTTCCCTGTCGATAGTGTCGGGGAGCTCCGGGGCCACGCGTTCGGCGGCCATCCTCACCAGGTAGAGGTACCGGCCCACAAGAAGGTTGCGGATCTCAGGGTCGCCGCTTTGCCGATACCGCTCCCACAATTCATCCGTCGGCGCTTTGTCGTCCATGATCGCTCTTCTCTACATCCTTGTTCTCTCGCCCGGCCCGGGATTGCTCTTCTCTCAGAATGTCCCTGATGGCGGTCAACGTGTGATCGCGCTTGAGCTCCTTTACCCGTTCCAGGACCTCAAACACTTCCTCGCCGTAGAGGCGGTGCCCCGCCTTCGTGCGACGGGCCGGTTTGATAAGGCCGAGCATGGTATAGTTGTGGATGGTTTGCCGGGACAGCCCGGCGTATTCCATCACCTCGCCGATCTTAAACAGCTTTATCGGCTTTCTGGCAGCCATCGCCTAACCCTCGGTTTCGCGGGCCGGTGCCGGCCCTCTGCTGTGAACAGGACGTATTTTACAAAACGCACTATGCACTGCGCAAAGCACAAAGCATTCTTTATGATGTGTATTTTACATAGCGCAACCTACATGTCAAGAAAAAAACGAAAAAAAATGCAGAATAATCGGCGTAGTCCCAAAAGTGACGGAATTATTGGAGTAGGACGCCGAACTCCGAGGTCCGAAGTCCGGGTGCCTCCATCGGCCATTGCCAACGGGAGTCTTCTTCGTCCCGTAGCAACTGACTGAATATAGCCCAGCGTTTCAACGCTGGGTAGCCGGGCCGTCCCCAAATCTTCAGTCCCATAGGAACGACTGAACATGGACGAGAACCCCCCACTGCGGACCTCGGCCTTGGGACTTCGCGCTGACGAGTGATAACTGCCGACTGATGACCCGACCGTGGTCGCGGACGAAATTCCCATTGACACTCAACGCTTTCTTTGATATAAATAGATGGGAGCAACAGGAGATGCCGTATGGACATAACAAAACAATATGACAAGGCTTGCCAGGCGGTTGAACGTGGCAACGACGACTACGCCATTCAACTGCTCCAAGACATCCTGTCCATTCGTCCTGACTATCTTGAATCCCGTAAGATGCTTCGCGAAACGGTGAGGAAGAAATTCCGCAAGGCAGGTGTGAAGTCCGCCGGGTTCTCGGCCTACATCAAAGGGTTTGTGCCGCTTGTCAAAATGAATGTTTTCAGCCTGATGAAAAAGCACGATCAGGCTGTGATCGAGGGCGAGAAATTCCTTGCTCTGGATCCCGACAACAAGCTGGCCCTCACGGTTATAGGCAAATCGGCCAGTTACGTGCCCAAGTGCAGTGAGACGGCAATCTGGGTTTTCCAATCGATTATAGAGCACAACCCCAACGACACGAAGGCGCTTCAGGCCCTCGGGCAATTATACGAGCAGATCGACGACGTGGAAAAAGCAAGCGACTGTTACGAGCAGATCCTGCGAGTTAGGCCTACCGACAGGGATATGGAGTTGAAGCTTCGAGACCTGGCCGCAAGGAAGACGATAAAGTCGGGCTGGGACAAAGTGGGAGAGCGCGGCGATTTCAAGAAGGTGATCCGTGATGGCGCGCAAATGGAAGACCGCTCCGGCGAAGAGGAGGTCATCCGAACTGATGACGATCTCCAGCGCAACATCGACCGCGTGAACAAAGATATCGAAGACGAACCGGACAACAAGCAATACATCATCCAACTGGGCGACCTCTACCGGCGGGGCAAGCTCTACGACGAGGCAAAAGCCCAGTACATGAAAGCCAAGGGGCTCGACGAACGAGACCACTCCATCGACGAGCGGCTGGCCGACCTGAGAATCGAATTGCTCAACAACGACATCGCAGCGCTCGAGGATGCCATCCACAACGGAAATGCCCAGGAAGGCGCACCGCAGCGCCTGAAAAAGATAACCGACGAACGCGACGCATTTCAAACCGAAGAATACAAGAAGCGGGTGGACCTGCGCCCGACCGACCTGCCGCTTCGCTACAGACTGGGCCGGATGCTCTACAACGCCGGAGAAATCAACGCCGCACTGGCGGAATTTCAGCAGGCTGCCAAATTCCCTCGGTACGGGCGCTCGGCCCTCACCTTCTGCGGATTGTGTCTATACAAGAAGGCCATGTACGACATGGCCGTACAGATGTTCGAGGATGCACTCAAGGGCACAGTAATCGTGGGGCACGACGAAAAGGGCATCCTTTACAACCTCGGCCTCGCGGCCGAGAAGCTCGGCGACCTCGACAAGGCCGAAGAGGCCTTCAAGAGAATATTCAACTCGGATATCAACTACCGTGACGTTAAGGACAAGATTGAGGCCATCTACAAGAAGCGCCCGCCCCCGGAGCCCGGCGGCCAGAAAGAGGCCTCGTAAACTCGGCCGCAGCCTGGGGCTCGGCCGCCAAGACAGGAGACAGATTCAGTGCCGCAACTCCAATCCGCCAAGAAGCGCATGAGGCAAGACGAAAAGCGCAGGCTGCGAAACCGCAGCCACAAGGGCGTGCTGCGATCGCAGATCAGAAAGGTGACCGACGCGATAGAGGCGGGCGATCACGAGACCGCCCAGAAGGAATTCAGGATCGCCACAAAACTGCTCGACAGGGCGGGCCTGAGGCGCCTGGTGCATCCCAATCTCGCAGCGCGGAAGAAGTCTGCACTTGCCAGGAAGATCAATGCGCTCGGCGCGTGAATGAAACACAGGCAAAGAACCGGGCCCCGGCCGCCGGGCAGCATTCGGCGCCGGGGCTCTTCGTTTCCGCGCACACGGGCAACACCCAACCTGCCACCGTAACCCGCAGATGCACCCCGCGCTTATCCGACCGAGAATTCTTTTGACAATTCGACGGCGGAAGTTATAATACAAGCTCTCATGAAAGGCGGGCCGACGCTTGGGCTCGGCCGCGCATTCGACCGATCAAAGTGCGCTGTATAACGATTTTTTGCTAAGGGAAAGGAGAACAGAACGAATGGCGGTCAAAGTTGGAATCAATGGATTCGGCAGAATAGGACGTCTTGTCTTTCGAGTGATCTCCGAACGAAAAGGCCTCGAGGTGGTCGCGATCAACGACCTCGCAGACGTAAACACAAACGCGAACCTCCTCAGGCGCGATTCGGTCCACGGCGCGTTCCGTGGCAAGGTCGAGGTTCAAGGCAGCGATCTCGTCGTCAACGGCAAAACAATCAAGGTCCTTTCCGAACGCGACCCTGCCGCGCTGCCCTGGAGCGATCTTGGCGTTGAGCTCGTAATAGAAGCAACGGGCGTGTTCAGAACCAAGCTAGACTGCGAAAAGCACATCACCGCCGGAGCGAAGAAGGTTATCCTCACCGTGCCGGCGAAAGACAAGATTGATTATACGGTTGTGCTGGGCGTCAACGACGACGGCCTCAAGCCCGAGCACAAGATAATCTCCAATGCGAGCTGCACCACAAACGCCCTCGCGCCGATGGCCAAGGTGCTCAACGACAACTTCGGCATCGAGCACGGGCAGATGACGACCATCCATGCGTACACTAATGACCAGAACGTTGCCGACTTCGTGCACACGGATCCTCGCCGGGCGCGGGCCGCAGCGATCAACATGATCCCCACCACCACCGGCGCCGCCAAGGCTATCGGATCGGTGGTGCCCGAGCTCGACGGCAAGCTGGCCGGCATCGCAATGCGGGTGCCCGTGGCCGATGGCTCGATCGTTGACCTCGCATGCGTGCTCAGCAAGGAGACGACCGCCGATGAGATCAATGCCGCCTTCAAGAAAGCGGCCGACGGCCCGATGAAGGGAATCCTGCAATACTCCGTCGACCCGCTTGTGTCCACCGACATTATCGGCAACCGGCATTCCTGCGTCTTCGACTCGCCGTTCACCAGTGTGATCGGCGGCACGCTCGTGAAGGTCTTCGGCTGGTACGACAACGAACTGGGCTACTCCACCAGAGTCGCCGACGTTGCCGAGAAGATCATGAGCATGTGAGAACACTCGCGTGATCAATCGAGACGGCCGCTTGCCATGGGGTGCGACAAGGTATTATGGTTCCCGTGAATCGACGGCAACGCCGATATGATGTTTCTCGTGCTCGAAATACCTGTCTTTGGCGTTTTTTCAGCCCAAAGGGCGATAGTCTGTAGCCACGGGCGTAAGCCCGTGGAAAAGATCGGCCCCATAACCCCAGAGCCCCCGCAGGGGGCGGCAGAACCTTTCGACGACGAGGACGAGAGGAAATGTCGGGAACCAAGCAAGAACCATATTTCGTTGTTGCACCCCTTGCCATTGAGGGACCAATCATGGACAAGCTTTCGATTCGCGACCTCGATGTCGGGGGCAGGAAAGTCCTGATGCGCGTGGACTTCAACGTACCCATGGCCGACGGCAAGGTCGCGGACGACACAAGGATCGCAGCCGCCCTCGACAGCATAAATCACGTGTTGGACAACGGCGGCTCGGTCATCCTGATGTCGCACCTGGGCCGGCCCAAGGGAGAAGTCAAAGAAGAGCTCCGGATGGACCCGGTAGCCAAGCGCCTCGAAAAGCTCCTGGGCAGGCCGGTGACGAAAATGAACGACTGCATCGGGCCGGACGTCGAGGCGGCAGCCGCAAGCCTCGAGCCGGGCGGGGTGATGCTCCTCGAGAACCTCCGCTTTCATCCCGAGGAAGAAAAGGGCGACGAAGAATTCGCCGGGAAGCTGGCATCGCTGGGTGATGTATACGTCGACGACGCCTTCGGGACCAGCCACCGTCCGCACGCGTCCGTCGCAGCCGTCACGAAGTTTCTGCCTCAGGCGGCCGCGGGCTTTCTGCTCCGCAAGGAGATAGAATTCCTCGGCAAGGCGGTTTCAAACCCGGAAAAGCCCTACGTAGCAGTGCTCGGCGGGGCAAAAGTATCCGACAAGATTCCGGTCATCGAGAACTTGATAGACAAAGTCGATGCCATCATCATAGGCGGCGGCATGGCCTACACCTTTCTCAAGGCGAAGGGCCAGGCCGTGGGCAAGTCGAAGCTCGATCCTGATCTCATCGACACGAGTAAAGACCTCATCGCAAAAGCACGGGCGGCCGGGGTGGAGATTCTGCTGCCGGTCGATCACGTAGTGGCAAACAGATTCGAGGCGGATGCCGAAGCAAGGATAGTGGATGAGATCCCCGACGGCTGGATGGCGCTCGATATCGGGCCCAGGACCATCGAGATGTTCGCCGGCAAACTCAAGGAGGCGAAAACGATCGTCTGGAACGGCCCGATGGGCGTGTTCGAAATGCCGGCATTTGCAAAGGGAACGAGGGCCATCGCCGAGGTGCTCGCCCAAAGCGACGCGACCACGATCATAGGCGGCGGCGATTCGACCGCGGCCGTAAACCAATTCGGCCTGGCCGACAAGATGAGCCACATCTCCACGGGCGGCGGGGCCTCCCTCGAGTTCCTCGAAGGAAAGGAACTCCCCGGGATCGCGACACTGAGCGACAAGTAAATGCACAACGGAATAAGAATCGCTCCGTCGTTGCTTGCGGCCGACTTCACCCGCTTGGACCGCGAGATCCGCGAGGCCGAATCGGCCGGAGCCGACCTCCTGCACGTGGATGTGATGGACGGGCATTTTGTGCCCAATATCACGATAGGCCCGTTTGTGGTCGAGGCGATAAAGCGAACCGCTACGCTGCCGCTCGACGTGCACCTGATGATAAGCGACCCCGTGAAGTTCGTCAGGGCATTCATCGACGCCGGGGCCGACTCAATTGATTTTCACATAGAAGTTGTCCCGGAACCGCGCGAGTTGATCGAAACGGTCCACGACCACGGCCTGAAAATAGGTGTAGCCCTCAGCCCCGAAACGCCCGTCGATGCAATTTCGAACATCCTTGGTGCCGTGGACCAGGTGATGGTGATGACCGTTCACCCCGGCTTCGGGGGCCAAGGGCTGATACCCGAATGCGTTGAGAAGGTACGGCGTGTGGCCGAGCTGGCGCCCGATATGGACATTCTGGTAGACGGCGGCATAAACGCAACCACCATCTCAGCGGTGGCTGCGGCCGGCGCCAACGTATTTGTCGCAGGGACCGCGGTCTTCGGCAAGGAGGACCGAGCAGCGGCCGTTGCCACGCTCAGGAGCCTGGCTGAAAAGGCATTTCAGCGGCCGGCACAAAACGTAAGACGCCCTTAAAACAATCGACCAGGAACCGATAACATGGCCTGGAACATACTTGGAAGAAAAAAGCGGGACATGCCCGACGGGCTGTGGATCCGATGCGAGGATTGCACCCGGATGGTGTATAAGAAGGAGGTCGAGGAAGGCCTGCACGTTTGTCCCAAGTGCAACTTCCACTTCCGCATCCACTCGCGGGAACGGCTGCGAATACTGCTGGACCCCGACAGCTTCGAAGAACTCTACCCCGATATCCGGCCTGGGGATCCGCTCGACTTTGTCGATCGCGAGCCGTATCCCGACCGAATCAAGCGCTACCAGGATAAGACCGGGCTTACCGACGCCATCATCACGGGACGCGGCGCCATTGAAGGCCGTTCGTTCCTGATAGCCGTGACCGATTACTTTTTCATGGCCGGCTGCATGGGAAGCGTTGTAGGCGAGAAGATCACAAGGATGGCCGAAGACGCCGTCACGACGCGCCTGCCTCTGGTGATCGTGGCAGCCTCGGGCGGCGGCGCCAGAATGCAAGAAGGCATACTGTCGCTCATGCAAATGGCAAAGACCTCGGCCGCCATCGCAAAGATGCGCGAGGCAGGCGTCCTCTACATTTCCGTCCTGACCGACCCGACCATGGGCGGGGCCATGGCGAGCTTCGCCTCGCTGGGCGACGTGTTGATCGCCGAGCCCAAGTCTCTCATCGGCTTCACCGGCCCGGTCGTCATTAAGGAAACAATCGGCGCCACCCTGCCCGAAGGCTTCCAGAGGGCGGAGTTTGCCCTCGAACACGGCCTGGTCGATATGATCGTCGAGCGCAAAAACATGCGTCGGACCCTCAAGGAACTCATGGACTATTGCATGCCGGAAGGCAACACGGGGGGCGAAGAGTGAACTCACAGGACGAACTCAACGAGAAACTCCAGAGAGTAAGGGGCTACCTCGACGCCAAGAAACTGCACGGAGTATTCCTCACAAAACAGAACAACTTCTCCTGGATGACCGGCGGCTGCGAAAACCGCGTCGCCATAACGTCGGAAACAGGCGCCGCCACAATGTTCGTGGGCCCCGACAACATCTGCGTCGTTGCCAACAACATCGAAGCGCCCCGCCTGAGAAATGAAGAGCTCGACGAACTCGAAATCGAGGTGCTCGACTACCCATGGCATGAGGAATCCGCACGCGACAGCATTGTTGCCGAGCTGATCCAGGGCAAAAAGGTAGCCTCGGACACCGGCTTCAGCCGCACGGCCAGGCTTGGCCGGGATTTCGACGAGTTGAAGTATTCGCTCACCGACGCAGAAGTCGACCGCTACCGCTGGCTCGGCCGCAACTGCTCGCTTGTCGTCGAGAAGATCTGCACCGAGGTCAAACATGATGACTCGGAAATCGAAATCGCCGCGCGGCTGGCCGCCGAGGCGATGACGGCCCATATCACGCCGGCAGTGATACTCATCGCCGCCGACGACCGGGCGTTGCACTACCGTCACCCCCTGCCGACCGACAAGAAAGTCAAGGAGCACCTCATGGTCGTGTTCTGCGGGCGGCGATGGGGCCTGATCGCCAGCCTCACCCGCCTGGTGCATTTCGGCAAGCTCTCCGCCGAGCTCGGCAATAAACACAAGGCCGTGTGCACGGTCGATGCCGCTTTCATCCTCAACTCGCTGTCCGGCGTCGCAACGGGCGATGTCCTGAAGAAGGCAACGGCGGCCTACAAGTCGTTCGGCTTCCCCGACGAGTGGAAGCTTCACCACCAAGGCGGCCCCACCGGCTACGAAGGGCGGTACTATCGTGTTGTCCCCGGCGACACCCGGGCTCTCGAGCAGAATCAGGCCGTTGCGTGGAATCCATCCATCGCTGGAACGAAGTCTGAAGACACGATCCTCTGCACCGAGGAACCGGCCGAGATTCTCACGCCCTGCCACCAGTGGCCCACAACCCAATACGAGTACGAAGGCATGGCGATCTCACGGCCCGATATCTTCGTGATGTGAGTGAATCCGAAGCGCCCCTCCCCCACCATCCTTTTTTGGTGCCTGACACTTTTACCCGAGCCATAGTTCGTGGGCGCACCCCTGCACATCCCATTAGAGTGATCGGCGCTTGAATTCAAATCGCCCAAGTGGCATAATGATTGGGGCTTGGGCACAGTGCTCAACAGGACGAGCGCTGCGTAGCATTATGGCAGGTTGGTTGTTGGCTCTGATGCCACAAGAAAGGAAGTGATCAATGACAACTCGCAACGTGTTATTGGTTTGGGTGGCCCTCCTTGCGATGATGGTCTGTGGATGCAACAAGGAGAAGATAGGAGAGCAACCGGAGCAACAGGCTCCGCCTGCGGCGGAGGGCGCACCCTCCGTCGAGCCGGCGGAGGACGAGCCGGACGCCCCCGCGGATACCGGAGCGATGGAAGATGAGGCTCCAGTCGATGAGGCCGCAGTTGAGGAGGCTGACGAGCCCGAGACAGTCCCCGAGCCGCAAGCTCCGCCATCGTGGCCCGTAAACCGCAACCGCCTCGTATTGGCCTGGGAGGCCGCCGCCGGGGAGAACGTTGTCACCGACCCAACTACGGGCGAGCAGCCCACCTTGAAGGCACGCGGCGCCGCGCAATTCAACGAGAACAACGCCATGGTACTCGGCGGCGGGGCGTACATCGTCGCCGGCGCCAACGATCGCCTCTTGAGCCGCTGCAAGGAGACGAACGAACTGACGATCGAGGCCATCATCCAGCCCGATAACCTGACGCAGGTAGGACCGGCCCGGATCATCAGCTTTTCCACCGATGGGGCTCTGCGCAACTTCACGCTGGGGCAGGCGGGCAAGCAGCTCATTCTGCGCCTGCGCACTCCCTCAACGGGCACAAACGGCGTGAACCCCGAGCTCAAGCTGATGAGTGTGCCCGCGAAGGAGCCGAGCCACGTGATCATAACTTATAAGCCCGGCCACACGGTCGTTTACCTCAACGGCAAAGAGTTCTGCACCAGTAAGGCAATTGCCGGCGACTTCAGCAACTGGTCGCCGCAGCATCTGATATTCGGCGATGAGTACGCTGATGCCCGCGACTGGTCCGGCACGCTTGAAGGCGTAGCGATCTATTCACGGTTCATGGAAGATGAAGAGGCTACGCGGAATGCCGAGCTGGCCCTCCAGCGGCTCGCACAGCGCCGGCAGACGGACCAGCCCGGCGAACCGCAGGATCCCTGAACGCTGCGACGTAACAGCAGGGCCTGATCGTTGCGCGCATGCGCGGGATCTGTTTTTTGGCGTTTTTTTGGTGCCTGTTTTTTGGTGCCTGACACTTCTACCCCTCGTATAATAGGTAAGAGATGGAATCGAGGCGAAGCGGCTTGAATCGGGTCTGACGCGGATCGAAAAAAAGCAGTCAGACTCGTCGGGTCGAGTACCGGGCTTTCCACAGGTTTTCAAT
>Ga0114922_10001224_pt1 | contig 24525 bp, 12 predicted proteins | sample AartaG_FD_100975 | JGI IMG/M metagenome (GOLD analysis project Ga0114922, IMG submission 100975) | Deep subsurface microbial communities from Aarhus Bay to uncover new lineages of life (NeLLi) - Aarhus_00045 metaG | ecosystem: Environmental > Aquatic > Marine > Oceanic > Sediment | place... | reverse complement strand
ATCCTCTCGACCATCGGGCTGGCCATACTGCTCATTGCATGTTTCAACTACATCAACCTGGCCACGGCCCGGGCATCCACGAGGATGCGGGAGATCGGCATACGCAAAGTTGTGGGCGCCCATCGGCACAACCTCATCCGGCAATTTTTAGGGGAATCGTTCGGCATTTCTTTCATTGCCTTCGTAATCGCTGTTTTAACCGTGTTTGTCGTTCTGCCTTCCTTCGGTGCGTTCATGCAGCGAAACATTCCGTTATCTTCCATGGTTACGCCTCAAAACGCGATCTGGTTGTTTGGACTCCTTTTCGCCATCGGACTCGCCTCAGGTCTGTACCCCGCGCTCCTGGTTTCCTCTTTCCGTCCGTCGCTCATTCTCAGAAGCACAACACAAACTGTAACAAGTCGAAAATCGACTCTGCGAAATGCGCTCGTCATTCTCCAGTTTATCATCACCACGACCCTGATCGCATCCACTTTCGTCACCCGTAAACAGATCGACTACATCCGGAACAGAGACCTGGGCTATGAGAAAGAGTCCGTAATCACGTTTCCCGTCTCCCGTGTCCGTGAGAATCCACAGGTCATAAAGCAGGAACTCCGGCAGGTCCACAGCATTCAGGACGCGACACTCAGCAGCCAACCACCAGCAACCATCACGAATGCGGGACTGCCCGACTGGGAGGGAAAACAGACGGACGAGGACATCGCCTTTTTTCGTCTGTACGTCGATGAAAACTTCCTCGATTTCTATCGAATCCCCGTTGTCCTCGGAAGAAAATTCTCGATACAGCATACGACGAATCCGGAGAGAACGGTCATTCTGAACGAAACGGCCGTCAAAACAACGGGATGGACGGATCCCATCGGCAAAAAAATCTACGACGGTGACGATGATGAAGAAGGAAAGACGGTCATCGGCGTTGTCGAAGACTTTCACTTCGCATCGCTGCATATCCCCATCGCCCCGCTGATGATCATGACGAATCCGGATGATTATGACTATATCTCTTTGAAAGTCGATCCGACAAATATTGCTGCTACGATACAATTTTTAGACGAGAAATGGAAAACATACGCGACCACCTCTCCGTTCAACTACGCTTTCCTCGAAGATCGGTTGGATCGCATGTATCGCTCGGAGTATCGACTTTATCAGGGTTTTCAGGTGTTTGCTTTCATCGCGATTTTCATCGCCTGCCTTGGTCTCATCGGTCTGGCGTCTTACACCGTTGAACGTAAAACCAAAGAGATTGGCGTTCGGAAAATATTGGGGGCATCCATATCAGGCATGTTCCTGTTCATACTCCGGCAGACGTTGAAAATGGTCGCGATCGGAACGATAATCGCACTCCCCCTGGGCTACCTCATCATGAACAAGTGGCTGGAGAATTTTGCATATCGCATCCAAGTCGGCCTTGGGATACTGATCTCCGCCAGTCTGGCGGCTGTGCTCGTCGCCGTCCTGACGGTGAGTTATCTTTCCATCAAAGCGGCCGCTGCCAATCCGGTGGAGGTATTGAAGTATGAGTAAGAAGATATCAACTGTTATAAAGGCATGTATGTACCGACATCCCGAATCAAAATTAAATATACAATTTTATTATCGGGATGAACAGCTTGAAATATGAGTAAGAGAAACCGACAATATCCCCCTCGAATCGGGGAGAAACTCTTCCGCTTCATCCTGCCGGAATCGGAGTGGCGCGCCCTCCTCGGTGATTATGAAGAGCTGTACAAGGATTTTGTTCAAAGGAGAGGGCAGTTCATCGCCAATTTATGGTACATTCTGCAAATCGTTCTCACAATTCCGTCCGTCATTTGGGATTCAATAAAATGGAGTGTCATCATGATACGGAATTACATGAAAATTGCATTAAGAAATATAAAGAAACACAAGGGCTTTTCATTTATCAATATTACAGGGCTATCAATTGGATTAACTTGCACAATCCTGATGTTAGCTTATGTTCATCACGAGTTGAGCTATGACAGATTCCATAAAAATGCTGAAAACATTTATAAGGTCATATGTAAAACAGAGGGGGGTTTGAATGCCCTATCTCCGGGAGCCTTAAAATCTGCCGTATTGGATGGATTTCCTGAAGTTATTAATGCTGCTAGAGTCTGTCCTTGGGGAGGATATTTAAATTTTAACGGATCTATTCGTTATGAAGGTAACCGTTATATTGAGAACCGATTTTTTATAGTAGATCAAGAATTTCTGGATATTTTTACTTTTCCTCTAATCTCAGGCAATCCCCAAAAAGCACTGAGTGAACCTTTCTCCATCGTATTAACACAGGAAATGGCGGAAAAATATTTCGGGAATGAGGATCCCATGGGAAGAATATTAAAATTCGATAACAAATATGATTATAAGATTACCGGAATATTAAAAGAAGTCCCGGTCAACTCTCATTTTATGTTTGACTTTCTCGTATCGATAAACACTATGTACTACACGAGTTATCGGGGAAGAAAAAGTGATCTTGTAAATTGGGGGCATTATTTTTCCGCGACATATATACAACTGGAAAAAGAATGTAATCCCGATATTCTTGAGAGTAAACTTCAAACTTTAGTGAAAAAACACACAGACGAAAGATCAGAACATGAGTTTTTTCTTCAGCCCTTAACAAAAATATATCTCAATCCCATGAATCCTCCGATTGGGAAAAGCAGTGATATCAGGTATGTTTACTTATTTTCAGGGATTGCCTTTATCAACATGCTTATTGCCTGTTTTAACTATATGAATCTTGCCACAGCCCGTTCATCCAACCGCATCAATGAAGTAGGAATAAGAAGAGTCGTTGGCGCCAACAGGTTCCACCTTATCAGGCAATTTTTTAGCGAGTCTTTTCTTTATGTCGTCATTTCGCTCCTTTTATCTATTCTACTTGTAAAACTTTTTCTTCCAGCGTTCGGTTCATTAATCGATAGAGATCTGAACTTTGCGCTTCTTAACGATAGTTGGATTTTACCCACATTAATCTGTATTACTCTTTTAGTAGGAATTATTGCCGGTAGCTACCCTGCGCTGTTTTTGACTTCTCTCAGTCCATTTAATATACTCAAAGGGGGATTTAAGATCAGTAAAAAAAGATCTACCAGAACACGCAATTCTCTTGTTATCATTCAATTTGTTTTTTCCATTGCGCTGATCATTTGTACATTTTTCATATACAATCAACTAAACTACATAAAGAATACAAATTTAGGTTTTAGTCGGGACTATATTGTTGTAGCCCCTGTAGCGGAGATGAATTCAGAAAGGGATTATGAAACATTAAAAAACAAACTGAGTCAGCATTCTCAAATTATTCATACATCTGTATCAAGTAAATTACCATCTCTAATTACAGGTGGCGGCAGTGCCAGATGGGAGGGCAAGACCGATGAAAATATTAGATTCACTCACGGATTTGTCGATTATAACTTTTTGGACTTATATGGAATGGAGCTGTTGGAAGGGAGAAACTTCTCAAAGGGAATACATACTGATGTCAAGCAGGCCTACATATTAAATGAAAAGGCGGTAAAAGCCATTGGGTGGAAAGCACCTATCGGTAAAAGGTTTAATCAGGGGAGAGAGGAAGATGGAGTCGTCATTGGAGTGATTGATGATTTTCATTTTTTACCACTTCACCGGAGAATTGAACCATTGGTACTCAGTCTTATTCAAAATGAGTGGGAGGAAGCAAGATTCCTTTCGATTAAAATAAGTTCAAATGATATTACCAGCACGCTGTCTTTTGTAGAGGAAAAGTTCAGGGAATTCTCACCTGATTACTCTTTCAGCTATTCATTTTTTAACAACCAAATTGATAGAATGTACAGATCCGAACGAAAGCTGGGGCAGAGTTTCATCACCTTCACCCTGATTGCTGTATTTATTGCCTGTCTGGGTCTTCTGGGCTTGGCGTCATTCACTGCGGAGCAAAGAACCAAGGAGATCGGAATCCGCAAGGTCCTGGGCGCCTCAGTTCCCGGGATTTTTGTGCTTCTTTCCCGAGAGTTTACAAAATGGATTGTCCTGGCAAATATCATCGCCTGGCCGATTGCTTACTATTTCATGAACAAATGGCTGCAAAACTTTGCCTATCGGATCAGTCTGAGTGTCTGGATTTTCATTCTTTCCGGCCTGACAGCTTTATGCATCGCCTTATTAACCATCAGCTACCAAGCCATCAAAGCGGCCAGAGCCAGTCCAATCGAAGCATTGAAATACGAATAGTATTTCCTTTGATTTACGAGTATTATCCGGGAGAAACAGCCTGAAGTATGAATAAGAAAAAACGACAACAATCGCCGCGAATCGGAGAAAAACTTTTCCGCCTGCTCCTGCCCGAATCAGAGAAGCTGTCCCTCCTCGGAGATTACGAGGAATTGTACAAAGATCTGGCCCAAAGCAAAGGGTGGATTATTGCCGGCCTCTGGTATTTGATTCAAATCTTAAGGACTTTCGTTTCAAGAATTTTGGATTCTACAAAATGGAGTCTCACCATGATTCGCAACTATCTGAAAATTGCTTTAAGAAATCTGAATAAATACAAAGGCTATTCTTTTATCAATATTTTTGGTCTTGCTATAGGAATTGCTTGCTCGATTCTGATTTTCCTTTGGATTATTTATCAGCGCAGTTATGACACATTTCATGTAAATGCAGACAGAATTTATCGAATAGCCGTTAAAGGCTCCATTGGTAATACATCAATCCATTATTCTGCTACACCCGCAATCCTTGCTGGAAAATTAAAAGATATTTTTCCGGAAGTTGAGCAAACAGTAAGAATGAGACGTTTTGATAGTGCTGTACCTGTGAGTTATCAAGGAAAATTGTTCAATCAAAAGAATGTTTTTGCTGTTGATTCATCATTTTTTAATGTGTTCACGTGTTCAATTTTACAAGGTGATATTAAAACGGTTTTAAATAAACCGAATACAGCAGTTATAACCCAGGAGATGGCGGATAAATATTTTGGCGTAGAAGATCCTTTGGGCAATTCATTAACTCTGTTTGGGGACAGTGATTATCTTGTTACGGGAGTGGTCGAACCATTTCCTTCCAATTCCCATTTCCATTTTGATTTTTTAATTTCGGCGACATCTTTTGAATTCAGTAGAAGTACTGACTGGCTTCAGAGCTTTTTTAGGACATATTTCGTTCTTCAAAAAGACGCGACATCCGAAGAGCTTGAAGCAAAATTTCCAGATTTCATAAAAGACAATGTTTTCTTCTATAATCAATTTGAACAGGGAGGGTATGAAGAGTGGGTTAGCGAAGACAATTTCTGGGAGTATTACCTGCAGCCATTAACCGATATTCACCTCCATTCTCATTTAAAGGGTGAATATGAACCGAGTGGCAATGGAATATATGTTTCATTTTTTTCTTTAGCAGCCATATTTATTCTCCTTATTGCATGTATCAACTTTATGAATTTAATGACGGCCAGATCATCATTACGCGCCAAAGAGATCGGTGTACGTAAAGTTGTGGGATCCACACAGTTCCAACTTGTCAGGCAATATCTAACTGAAACGATCCTATTCAGTTTTATAGCGCTTTTTTTTGGACTTATTCTAGTTCAATGTATCTTGCCTTATTTTAGAAATTTTACTGGATGTGAATTATCTATACCCTATTTTAAAAATCTATTTGTTCTATTGGGACTCCTTATTTTTGGGCTTATGGTCGGATGTGTTTCGGGGTGCTATCCTTCATTTTATCTTTCGAGTTTAAAACCTGTCTTGGTAATCAAAGGGAAATTACAAGAAGGATTAAAGAATTCCTGGTTGCGGAATGGATTAGTAGTATTCCAGTTCTCGATTTCCATAATCTTAATTATTGGAACCTGCGTAGTTTACAAACAGATGAAGTATATCCAAAATACAAATCCGGGTTTTGAAAAAGAGCAAGTGGTTGTGATTCAGAATGCACGTGATTTAGGAAACCAAAAAGCACCATTCAAAGAGTCGTTGCTGCAAAATCCCGGCATTGTTTCCGCGGCCGCTTCTCATACTCTTCCCGGCAGGCATTTCTATAATATGTTATTTATGCCTGAAGGCTCAGAGCCGATAACACTCAATGTTTGTTATTGTGACGAGGATTTATTAGAAACATTACAGATGAAAATAGCGACAGGCCGGTTCTTTTCCAAGGATTTCATCACGGACAGGCAGGCTATTATTCTAAATGAAACAGCAGTGCGAATACTTGGATGGGAACATCCGAACGGAAAAACTATTCGCGGGAGAGATGATAGAACCGTGATTGGTGTTGTGAAAGATTTTTATTTTGAATCGATGCATGAGAATATTCGACCAGTCGCTTTTCTTCTTTTTCCAGGTTCCAATTATATTTCAATAAGGATTCAACCTGACGATTTGGCTAACACCATTGGTTTTATTCAAAAGACATGGAATCAATATCTTCCCGGGCAACCGTTTGAATACTCCTTCCTGGACGAAGATTACGACAGTATCTATAAGAACGAACAACAACTTGGCAGGCTGTTTACCTTATTTTCTTTACTGGCCCTCTTCATAGCTTCTTTGGGCCTTTTAGGTTTGACATCTTTCATGACACAACTGCGTTTAAAGGAAATAGGGATACGCAAAGTACTTGGAGCCTCAACTTCTAGAATAGTTTTCACATTATCTAAAACATTTTACCAATTGATATTTATTTCGAATTTAATCTCATTCCCTATTGCTTGGTATTTCATGCATAAGTGGCTACAAACATTCGCTTATCGAACGAATTTTGGCTTTTCAATTTTCATTTTGGGATCTCTATTAACATTTTTTATTGCGTTTATCACAGTAAGTTATCAATCAATTAGAGCTGCAACTGCCAATCCAGTGAATACTTTGAGTTATGAGTAAGAGAAACCGACAACATCCCCCACGCATTGCGGAAAAGCTGCTCAGCCTGCTTTTGCAAGAAACGGAGCGGCGCACCCTCCTGGGCGACTACGAAGAGTTGTACAAAGACCTGGCCCAAAGGAGGGGAGGGCTCATCGCCAATTTGTGGTACATTCTTCAAATCGTTCTCACAATTCCAACAGTCATCTGGGATTCAACAAAATGGAGCGTCATCATGATACAGAATTATCTGAAAATCGCCTTGAGAAATATGAAAAAACACAAAGGATATTCAATCATCAACATCACGGGTCTGGCGATCGGTATGGCAGTTTGTTTTGCATTGATCCAGTATATATTTTTTGAATTGAGCTATGACAAGATGCACAACAATGCGAATCGTATCTACCGTTTGGAAATGAAGGACTGGGCCGGTTCCCACGGACCAGCGGGCTTGACCGCAAAAGAGGCTTTTCCTGAAGTTGAAGATTTTGTGATGATCAATACCTTATTTGCCGATGGCGTGTTTTCCCGTGAAGACATCAAATTTAAGGAGGACAGGGTTTATTATGCCACCCCTTCTTTTTTGACTGTGTTTTCCTTCCCCATGATCTCTGGAGATCCCGAGACGGCACTCACCGATGTGAACAGCATCGTATTAACGGAATCGACGGCTCAAAAATATTTTGGGGATGAAGACCCGATGGGGCAATCCCTCATATTTGCCGGTGCACGGACCTATCGCATCACCGGCATCGTCGCCGATACGCCACCGAATTCACACATGGCCTTCGACATCCTTGTTTCGATGTCCACTTTGAAAGGCGATTGGATGAAACAATGGTATTTCAGTTCATTTCATACATACCTGCTGATAAAGCCCGATACCGATATACGGGAATTCGAAATGAAATATCAAACCCACATTAGCGGCATCAAAGAACAATTGGTCAAAGAACAGTATTACGGCATGGATTATCATTTACAGCCGTTAAAGGCCATCCACCTCCACAGCCACACGAGTTTTGAGATTGAAGAGAACGGGGACATAAAAACTGTTTACTTTCTGGTTGGCATCACCTTATTGATCCTCTTTTCCACCTGGATCAATTACATCAATCTCTGTACGGCGCGATCGTTGGATCGCATCAAAGAGATCGGACTGCGAAAAGTTTTTGGCGCCTATCGGTCCCATATCATGCGTCAATTTTTAATGGAATCCGTATACTTCAACTTCATTGCCGTTATCATTGCACTGGTATCGGTTAACCTGGGGCTGCCCCATTTCCAAAAGATCATGGGGATCCCATTGTCCTTTACACTATGGAGCGAGCCGGCATTTTGGCTGGGTGCCTGTTGTATGTTTGTGATTGGTATTTTCCTGTCAGGTCTTTACCCCTCATTGGTTCTGTCCGCGCATAAGCCGGTGAACACGCTTAAGGGGCAATCCACCCGGTCGAGCAAAGGCCGTCTTGTCAGGAAAGGCCTTATCATTTTCCAGTTTGCGATTTCCACGGCAATGATTGCAGGCACAATCACCATGTATCGACAAATTGAATTTATGAGAAATCAGGATTTGGGTATCGGTCTTGAGAACACGCTGATCGTCAAGGCACCTGGAATTTTCAGCACCAATTCCAGGTCTGATCGTGTCGCGAAAATGGATGTCTTTAAAACCGAGCTGATGAAACATCCGAATATTTCGAAGGTCGCGACTTCCAGCTTTGTGCCGGGAGAAGACGTCATGAACATTCACGGCGGACGGCGGATCTATGAACCGAAGGAAAAGGCAAAAGAGTTTCACATTCTGAGCATCGATCACGACTACCTGGATTTTTATGAGAACACCTTATTGGCCGGCCGGAATTTTAATCGGAACCATGAAGCCGACTATGATAAATTGATCATCAACGAAAAAACGCTGGCGGCTTTGGATTTTGAGAATCCGGAACAGGCGATCGGGGAAAAAATCTATTTTGAGGACCGACTGGTGGAGATTATCGGCGTCATTAAAAACTACCATCAGCAATCCTTGAAATACGATTTTATGCCGCTTTTCATCACCAATTTCGGGTCATTCTCGGGCCATTTCTCCATAAAGCTGCAAGCGACCGATATTTCGGGACCCATCAAATCCATCCAAAATATCTGGGAAGATGTCTTCCCCACAAATCCCTTTGATTATTACTTTCTAGACGACTATTTCAATCAACAGTATCATTCTGATTTATCCCTTGGTCAGGTCTCGGGTCTGTTTACGGTTATCGCCGTCATCATCGCATGTATGGGATTGTTCGGCCTGTCATCGCTGAATGTGTCTTCCCGGGTTCGAGAGATCGGCATTCGTAAGACGCTGGGCGCCACCATTCCAAACATCATTTTTCTCTTGTACCGCGATTTCCTTAAACTCATCGGCATTGCCGTCATCACGGCGCTGCCTGCATCCTATTTTTTCTATAAGAACTGGTTAACCAATTATGCATTCCGAACGACCATAGGTTGGTGGTTTGCCGGCCTGCCCATCGCCATGATAATCCTCGTCGCCGTGGGAACCATCCTCTATCAGGTGATAAGATCTGCCTTTGCCAATCCCGTCGATACGTTCAGGTATGAATGATAAGGCAAGAGGTAGGGAGATTTACTTTTATAGGTATTTTTATTGCCTGTCTCGGGTTGTTTGGTCTTGCATCCTTCATTGCAGAACAGCGCACAAAGGAAATCGGTGTCAGGAAGGTTTTAGGTTCATCAATTGTGGAAGTCGTTACCCTCCTGACAAAAGACTTTGCAAAGTGGGTGCTTTTGGCAAATGTATTTGCCTGGCCTGTGGCTTATTTTGCCGTCACCAGGTGGTTGCAAAACTTTGCCTATAAAATCGATATCGGAATATCTGTTTTTATTATATCCTCAGCGTCCGCTTTGCTCATAGCTCTGCTTACAGTCGGTTACCAGACCATTAAAACAGCAACTGCCAATCCGGTGGATTCGCTGAGATGTGAATAAACCGGGTGGTTAAATCATCTATATAAAACAACATGGAATAACAAACAGTACACAACCTCAACATTAAAGGCGTTTTCATGTCGGAATGAAACATTCTATTCATTTTCTCGTAAATTCTACTGATATGTTTTGTTTTTTCAAAACATATATTTTTTGTTTATATGTTTCGTAATTTTAAAAGATATTATATCATCGAGGAACCTCATGAAATTGCTCTCTCAACGTGAAGAACATGTTATGCTCGCCATCTGGGCTTTGAAAGAGGGTGCCTATCTGGTGGCTATCAAAAAGTATTTATCCAACATTCTGGGTAAGAACTGGACCTTGGCTGCGATACATACGCCGCTCCGCCGCCTGGAAGATCTTGGTTATCTGGAATCCTTCTTAGGCGAGGCCACAGCCGTACGCGGCGGCCGGGCCAAGCGGATTTACCGGATTACAAAATCCGGCCTTGAAATCCTGACGGAATACAAGAAGATTACCGAAGCCCTGTGGGCGAATTTTCCCGGCTTCAGCCTCGGCTGAGAAGCATCCGATGAAATGGAAAACCGAAACACCCCCTCGTTCAGCCGAGTTCCTACTCCGCATCCTCCTCCCGGAGCGTGAGAAGCACGACCTGCTGGGGGATTATGCGGAATATTACCGGGAGATCTCCGACCGCCAAGGGCGCTTCATTGCCGGCTTCTGGTATGGGATGCAGATCGTTATCATTATTCCCAAAACAATCTGGAACTCAACAAAATGGAGTCTCGTCATGATACGAAATTATTTGAAAATTGTATTAAGAAATATCATCCGACATAAAATATATTACTCGTTGAATATTTTAGGTCTTGGGCTTGATATGGCATTTTTGATTTTCACCCTGATATTTACTTCGCTGCAATTTGGTTTTGACGGATTTCATGAAAATGCTGATCACATTTTCAGCGTTGTAAAAGTAAATAGAGCTGCAAATAATACGCAAGTACACTCCGCGATACTTCCTTTTCCTATGTTACCGGCAATGATTGAAGACTTCCCGGAAATTGAGAACGGCACTCGCTATATACCGGTAGGAAGAAAGATCGTTCGTGCAAATGATAAAATCCTTTATGAAGACCAAATAAGATATGTCGATCCGTCTTTTCTTTCCATGTTTTCCTTTAAGATGATCAAGGGCAATCCATCGACTTCATTGTCTGAGCCGTTTTCTGCTGTAATTTCAAGAGAAGCAGCAATAAAATACTTTGGCAATGCCAATCCTATAGGAAAAACACTATCCATTGATAATCAAACAGACGTAATCGTTCATGGTATTCTCGATGAGCCGCCTGAATATTCAAGCATTCATTATAATATTCTTGTATCATTCAGTACTATATCTTCTCAAAGTCCGGAAATTGAAAATTGGGAAACAGAAAAATGTATGGTAATGCTGCAGCTCAATAATAAAAACAGCCGGGAAATATTTGAAAAAAAGCTGCCTGTATTTGTCAGCAAACATTATTCGGCCGATAATAATTACCTGAAGCAGTTATACCTCCATCCTCTTACAGATTTTCATTTGAACTCCATGCATATTGATTCATTTCTAAATTGCCAACTTCCAACCGCATGCTACATTTTCTATGCAATCAGCTTTGTTTTGCTGATAATTGCATGTTTCAATTTTGTAAACCTGGCAACTGCAAAATCAATAACAAGAATGAGAGAAATAGGTATTCGGGCGGTTGTCGGCGCTAAGCGACAGCAATTGATCAGTCAGTTTCTAAGTGAATCAATTATTGTCTCTTTACTCTCTGTACCAGCGGCAATTATTATTTATGAGATGTTTCTACTTCCCTATTTTGCTGCAATAATTGGAGTACCCAAGGACTTATATTCCCTTGTAAATAATTCATTCGTTTTTTCAAAGATCATTTTAACCTCAATTTTGCTAGGCGTACTGGCAGGTTTTTACCCGGCTTTTACTTCTTCAAAATTAAAAGTATGCGAAGTACTTAAAAACAATTCCAGGCATGGAACCGGGGGAACTCGTATTCGTAAAGTTTTAATCGTTTCCCAGTTTGTTGCATCAATCATAGCAATAGTGATGACATTCATGTTTAGAGAGCAACGCGAGTACCTTTTGAATATGGACCTGGGATATGACAGGGAAAATGTAATAGTGCTAAACACAAGCAGCCGGATGAATTCCGGTTATGACATTTTCAGGGGGCAGTTGTTGAAATATGAGAATATTGTTTCTGTTTCAGCATCATCCGGGCTGGCATCAAGATGGAATCCGGAAGATCAGGTCATTCCTGAAGGGAGAGACAAAAATGAAGCTGTAACGATGAACACTTATGGCGTTAATACTGATTTTATTGAGTCACTTAAATTGCAGGTACTAAATGGCAGGGGATTTTCAAGGAATTTTCAGGATGAAAATAGTTTCCTGATCAATGAAAAGGCGGCAACTGCTTTAGAATGGGAAGATCCCATTGGCAAAACGCTCAGGATTGGCGAAAGAGAGGGGACAATAGTGGGCGTTGTAAAAGACTTTAACATCAAAGAGCTTTTCTGGGATATAATACCGACTGTCTTATTTATTGAATCCGTCAATCTTAATTATTTCTATATTCGGGTTTTAGATCGAGAAAACACAGCAACTATTAATCAAATCAGGGCTTCCTGGGAGGAATGTTTCCCGGATTATCCTTTTGTACATTCCTGGCTTGTAGATGAATTTACAGAACAAAATGGTGCAATTTATGGCATCCAGGGTATATTTGCACTAATTGGTTTTATTACTGGATTTTACTCTTTATTTGGAATAATAGGCTTATCCATTTATTCTGTTTTGCGAAGATCGAAAGAAATAGGGATTAGAAAAGTTTTTGGCGCTTCTTCGGCCAGAATCCTGAGAACATTTTATACTGAATACTTCGTTCTATTCGGCTTATCCTGCATCATTGCGTTTCCAATTACACATTTTTTCACAGAAAAATTCTTGGCATTAGCCTGGGCATCTACAACAGATATTAAATTGGAAGTTTTTGCATTTGTTTACCTTTTGCTATTAGTAATTGTTTCACTAAGTGTGTTATTCCAGACGCTTAAGGCAGCGAATACAAATCCGGTCGATACATTAAAATATGAATAAGAAAAAACGACAAAAACCAACTCGTATAGCGGAGGTTCTCCTCCGCATGTTCCTTCCGGAACGCGAGAAGCACGACCTGCTGGGAGACCATGCGGAGTATTTTCGGGAGATCGCCGACAGCAAAGGGCGATTTATCGCCATCCTCTGGTACTGGACACAAATCGCAAACCTCATCCCCAGGTCAATACTGAATTCAATAAAATGGAGCCTCGTCATGGTACTTAACTATCTGAAAATCGCCTTCCGAAACCTTCGGAGACAAAAAATTTATTCGTTCATCAACATCGCCGGTCTTGTCCTCGGACTCACGTGTTTCATCCTGATGATGTTCTATGTTTATCACGAGCTGAGCTTTGATAAATTTCACGAGAAATATGATCGCCTCTACCGAGTTATCCGCAACGCCCCGGAAAATTATAGCGGCCCCTTGAAAATGATTGCACCCACTCCAGCCCCTCTGGCACACACCATGGTTGAGGAATTCCCCGAAGTGGTAACCGGCACACGTGTCGCCGACGTTACCGGGGCAATGCGTTCTGGTAATAACGTCTTCAGCGAGGATGGACTATTCGCCGATGATCATTTTTTCGAACTCTTCAGCTTTAACATGCTTAAAGGGAACAAAGAGACCTGCCTTCGTCAACCGTTTACGATGGTCATTACTGAAAAGCTGGCCCGAAAATGCTTCGGAACGAATGATCCTGTCGGCAAAATCCTCAATTTCAGCAAACAGATGGATGTTCACCAAACCGGTAGTCAAAACGAAAACTATGATTTGACAATAACCGGTGTCATCAGAGATGTTCCAGACAATTCCCACCTGCAGTTTGATTATATCATCTCTTTCATTACCATTGCATCCACGCCCCGCAACCGAGACCTGCTGGAGCAATGGGGCCGTAGTTCTTATTACAATTATGTGGAATTGATTCCTGAAATCCATCATGAGAGTCTGCACGAAAGACTCGCGGAATATACCCCGAGATTCCGAGGTAGGGACCCCAGGAGATATGTTCTGCAGCCATTAAAAGATCTGCATTGGACGCCAATTCCCTATGACATGCAGGGACTCATCACAAACGACAGGATAAACATTTATCTATTTTCCGTCATTGCCTTCATCATATTGATCATCGCTTGTATCAATTACATGAACCTTACCACTGCAAGATTTTCACAGCGGATAAAGGAAATCGGATTGAGAAAAGTCGTGGGTGCGCAGAAATCCCAATTGATCAAACAATTTTTGGGTGAATCTGTCATGTTTTCTCTTATCGCTGCCTGCTTCGCCGTCCTCCTGGCGAGGCTCGTGTTTCCCTCTTTCTGTTCCCTGGTCGATCGGGATATGCAATTTCACTTGTTTTCCAATCCCTGGATACCTATCATTATCTTTGGAACGGTCCTGTTCACCGGCATGTTTTCCGGGAGTTATCCGGCCCTGTTCCTTTCCTCCTTCAGACCGATTACCGTCCTGAATTCAACCATGGTAAAAAACACCGGAAGAATGGATTTAAGGAATGCCCTGGTGGTTTTTCAATTTACCGTAGCGGTCTGTCTGATGACAGGCACGTTGGTTGTATGGCAGCAGCTCCGATTTATCAGGAATATGGACATCGGTTATGACAGGGAACATGTGATCGTCATACCATTGCGGGATGATCTTGTACGAAAAAACGGGAATGTGCTCTCAGATGAACTTCGCCGGCATGACAATGTTCTTGCAGTATCAGGATCGGAATATATACCCCTTGAACGCAATAACATCAATACACTGCAACACACGAACGAAGCCGGTGAAACCACTTCTGTGAGTACCTATACTTGCGAGATCGGTTATGATTTTTTCGATGTTTTTGGGATTCAAATTATTGAAGGAAGACCTTTTTCCCGTGAATTCGGGACCGATGAAAAGAGCGCCATCTTGCTCAACCAGACGGCGGTCCAAGCATTAGGCATGAAAGATCCCATCGGAAATATCTTCTTTGGAAAATTCCATGTTGTCGGTGTGGTCAAAGATTATCACCATTCCTCGTTGCACGATAGAATCGATCCGATGATGTTCTTCCTGAGACCGAATGCCTACACCTTTCTTTCGGTACGAATCAAACCAGGAGATATACAGAACACCCTCAAATTTATGAAAGAGACTGTTCAAAAACACAGTCCCTATTTTGCCTTTGAGTATTATTTTCAAGACGACTATTTCGATGAGAAATACAAATCTGATCAGCGCTTCGGGACTGCGTTCGGTTATGCCTCCGGTCTGGCCATCATGATCGCATGTTTGGGCATCTTCGGATTGATTTCCTTTTCAACCCAACGTCGTACGAAAGAAATTGCGGTTCGAAAAGTGCTGGGTGCTTCGGTTCAGAATATCTATAGCAGATTATCGAGAGAATTTATCATATTAGTGACTTCAGCTAACTTACTCGCCTGGCCCATCGCTTATTTCTTCATGAACAAATGGTTGCAAAACTTTGCCTGCCGAGTAAATCCAAGTGTTTGGATTTTCATCCTCTCCGGTCTCGCGGCTCTGGCGATCGCGCTGCTAACCGTCAGCTATCAGTCCATCAAAGCGGCCACTACCAATCCGGTTGAGGCCTTATACTATGAGTAACCTATAGACGCGATATTTGAAACGCCGAAATCCCGATGCTTCGGGATGGACAGTTTAAAGTATGAATGATAAGGCGAGAGGTGGAGGGAAAAGGGGAGGGGATCAGTCCCTATTCACTACCATGTTTTCTTATGAATTTAAACATCATCCTGCTCAGTCTTTTTAGATAAGCGAAGATAGGTCGTTTATTCGTTCACGAATCGTGAAACAATTAGTTAAAAATGATCGTATACTTTCACGAATAATGAAAGAATCGGTGTGTAGATTAAGAAACGGAATAGAGGAGGAGAAAACATGCTTACCAAATTAGAAGACCAAATTCTGATGACGGTTTGGAAATTTAAGGACGAGGGGTATGGTGTGAATATTTACCAGCATCTGTCGGACTTAATGGATTTAAAGATTGCCATGGGTGTTGTCTACGCCAACCTGGACCGGCTCGTCAGGAAGGGATATCTCCGATCCTATCTGGGTGAACCTACGTCTGTTCGTGGGGGTATGCGGAAAAAGTATTTCAAGATCACAGAAGAGGGATTGGCCGCCCTGACGGAGTCCAAGAAGGTTCATGACCAGATATGGGAAGGTTTTTCAAATATGGCGATTTCGAGGAGTAAATCATGATTAATCCATCGACTAGCACACCTCCAAGAATCGCCCGTAAACTTCTGAAACTGGTTGTTAAGCAAGTCAAGGACGATTCCTTTGTGGGCGATTGTGATGAAGTTTATCAGATCAAGTCTGAACAGGGTGGGAAGCTTCAAGCAGGCCTGTGGTATTGGACACAGGTTATCAAATCGACCCCATCATTGATCCAGAATCGATTAGCTTGGTCGTTTTTTATGTTTATGAACACAATGAAGGTCGCTCTCAGGAATATTAAAAGACACAAGGGGTATTCATTTATAAATATTGCCGGGCTTGCCATTGGAATAACCTGCTGCATTCTCATTTTTCTTTATATTCAGTTGGAATTGAGCTATGACACTTATCACAAAGATAAAGACAGGATTTTCAGGGTTGCTTATGAACAGAATAGCCCAAAAAGGGGAATTAGATATTTTTCCCTTACAGCCGGTGGCCTTGCTTCGATAATCAAAGACAATTATCCGGAGGTTGAATATACCGTACGTATTAGATGGATAAGCAGTCTGGTAAAATTTGGAGAAAAAGTATTTTATGAAAGTGATTTCATGTATGCGGACCAGACAATTTTCAATGTTTTTTCCATTCCGCTTATTGCAGGTGATCCATTAACCGCCCTTGAAAGACCAAATACTGTAATAATAACCGAGAATATCGCCAATAAATATTTCGGGAATACGGATCCGATAGGAAATTTAATAAACATAGACGGGCGAGATTTTACCATCACGGGCATCGCGGAAAATCCTCCTCAAAACACAATTTTAAAATACAGTATTTTAGGATCGATGAAAACCATTGCAGATGAAGATGTGATGAAAAACTGGAATTTTTTTGCATGTTATACTTTTATGAAGTTGAAAGACAACGTAAAACCTGATGATTTTGAAAAAAAAATAAGCAACATATCACATATGTATTTAGGAGAGGGATCTAAGAAAAGCGGAGTCGTTATAACTCATTTTTTACAGCCTTTAACAAGCATTCATTTACACTCTCGAACAATAGGCGACGCCCAACCGGGTAATCCGGTATATCTTTATATTTTTTCTATAGTCTGTGTGTTTATTCTGGTAATAGCCTGTATCAATTTCATTAACCTCACAACGCACCGGGCCATAAAAAGAGCGAAAGAAATCGGAATGCGTAAAGTCATCGGTGCCAATCGCAGTCAGTTGGCACTCCAGTTTCTCGGTGATTCCTGTTTAATCTCACTGCTTGCATTTTTTTTGGCTATTTTGATTGTTGGCTCGTCTTTGCAGTATTTCAGTACTCTGGTCGGCATTGAATTTTCATTATTTTACCTTTTTAAACCATGGATGATTCTAACATTTGCGGGGCTTATCCTGTTTACCGGTATTGCTGCCGGATGCTATCCTGCTCTTTTCCTCTCGTCTCTAAAGCCTGTAAAAATTCTTAAAGGAGTGCATACTCCCGGTTCCGGAAAATCCAATGTGCGAAGAACGCTGGTTGTGTTTCAATTTGCCATCTCTATTATTCTTATTATAGTTTCGGTTTTTATCTACAGGCAGATCCATTTCATGAAGAATAAATCCCTCGGTTTTGACAAGGAGCAAAAACTTATTTTTCGTGTAAGAGGTATGGACGTTTTGAGTGAAAATTTTGAAACCATTAAAAATGAATTTTTAACACATTCTTCAATTTCCGGAGCAACGGCATTGTATTATCCTCCCGGATTTCAGTCCGCAGAATGGGGATGGGGAACGTCTATAGAAAGAGGGGAAAATCCACTAACGATTCAGATACTACCGGTTGACTATGATTTTATTAATGCATATGACATTAAAATAGCCGCCGGGAGAAACTTTCAACGGGAAATTGCCACAGATGCGACGAATGCAATACTCATAAATAAAACCGCTATGAAAGCTCTGGGATTTAATAATCCGGAAGAAGCGGTTAATAAAAAGATAAGAAGAATTGGGACGGCTCATACTGAAATTGCCAATGAATTGACAATTGTTGGCGTAACCGATGATTTTCATTATTTTGATCTTAAATCTGAAATCTTACCGGCTTTGATGCTCCTCCACTATAGATATTTTAGTATTATCAGTCTTACACTAAACACTGAAAATCTTACTGAGACCGTTTCCTTTGTTGAAAAAAAGTGGGAGGAACTGTTTCCCGGAAAACCTCTTGAGTATTACTTTCTTGATGAGCGTGTAGACGCGCAGTTTCGTACAGAAGAACAAACAGGAAAAATTTTCGGAACCTTTACCTTTATTGGTATTTTTGTAGCCTGTCTCGGGTTGCTCGGTCTTACCGCTTTTACGGCAGAGCAGCGTACAAAAGAAATCGGGATAAGGAAGGTGCTTGGTTCTTCAGTTTCCGGCATTATTATTTTATTATCAAAGGAATTTTTAAAATGGGTGCTTTTAGCAAATATTCTCGCATGGCCGGTTGCTTATTTTGCCGTTAATAAATGGCTGCAAGACTATGCATACAGAGTTGATATTGGAATTTCAATTTTTATTATATCCGCCGTCGCTGCTTTAATAATTGCACTGCTTGCGGTCGGATATCAATCAATTAAAGCGGCAAAAGCGAATCCGGTGGACAGTCTGAAGTATGAATAATAAACAACACTCGATACTTCGGGATGAATAAATTGAGATAAGAATAATCTGACAGAAATGGTCTATGACCGAATTTGGAAAGGTTTTTCTGAATTTCCAGCATCAACTACGTGAATCTGTCTACGGCCAAGTCTATTAATAGAGCAAAGGAAGTCGGACTACGAAAGGTTGTGGGGGCTCACCGAAACCATCTCATCAAACAGTTACTTGGGGAATCGATTATTTTTTCCTGGATGAACGAATTGAGAGATTGTATCAAAAAGAGACCAAACTGGGGCAGATATTCAGTTATTTCACAGTTATTGCCATATTCATTGCTTGCCTCGGGCTATTCGGATTGGCTTCATTCATCACTGAAGAGCGGACTAAAGAGATTGGGATACGGAAAGTATTAGGAGGTTCAGTTTCCGACATCGTTATGCTTCTTTCCCGGGGATTCACAAAATGGATTGTCCTGGCAAATTTCATTGCCTGGCCGGTGGCGTATTATTTCATGAACAAATGGCTGCAAAATTTTGCCTATCGGGTGAATCTTAGTGTCTGGATTTTTATCCTCTCAGGCCTGGCGGCCCTGGCGATTGCCTTGCTAACTGTCAGCTATCAGTCCATCAAAGCAGCCACGGCCAACCCGGTTGAGGCCTTAAAGTATGAATAGTATTTAAGATCATTTGTAAAGCTATTTTATTACCTGAAAGAAGCCGCTATTCCGGTTTACAGGCTGTTGCAGAATAAGAAAAAATTGTCATTTCGAATCCCGATTCGTCGGGATGAGAAATCTTATAGTTGTAAACCTTTAAGAAACAGCAAGGCCAAGATTTCTCCCTCCGGTCGAAATGACAAAAATATCGATTCTGTAACACCCTCTTTATCGGAATGGAAAGCCTGAAATATAAATAAGAAAAACGACGAGATACGACTCGAATCGGAACATACTATTCCAATCACAACTTCTTCACTCTCTTTTCTATCTTCTTTCGGATTTTCTTATAAGAAGGCGGTGGTCCGGTACGCATCTGTTTGCCATCGATGAAGAGTCCCTCAGATATGCCCCATTCCAAAAAGACCTTTCTATCGAGAGTATTGATCTCCCTGAAATCGATTTTATCCCCGAACTCTGATGCGGCTCGTTTGGCCCTTTCCACGGCGATACTCTGTGCCGGACACCATCCATTGAGTAATGCGGTGACGACGACCTTACCCTCTTTTTGTTCCGGTTTTTTCTTCGGCTTGATCCATTTGGGAGGAACGGCATCATCGGTAAAAGGTTTCCAGAGGAGGATCTGGCCTTTTTGATTATCGACCTTGACATATCCTTGCTTTTTGAACCATGAAGCCTTCATCCAAAAAGGCAAAGAGATGCCCCAGGCCGCGATTCCCTTGGCACCCTTTGCTCGAACATCTTCCTCGGCCGCCTGGATCAGGGCCTTGCCCATGCCCTTCTTCTGGAAATTGCCTCTCCCTTTTTTATAACCGTGGACCCAGATGCATAGAATTACATAGAGATCTTGTCCCTCAGCGAACGAATGCTCGATGGGAATATACTGGATCATGCCGCCCACCTTACCCTGGTCGTCGACGGCCAGCTTCACGCCCAGTCCCTTGTCCTTCATCTTCTCGTACCAGCAGGCCTTATGATCGCCTGCTTCGTTCATTTCGTCGGACCAGTCTTCCAGGCATTTGAAATAGAGTTCTCTGTGTTCGTCTGTAAGATCGATGATTTTCATTGTCCGGACCCTTCTCAAAATAATTAATGTTAAAAAGGAGTCTTATAATAAAAATTAACGAACTAAATTGACAACTTCAAGTTAGATTTTCCAAATCAGATGAATAATATCCATCAGATAGGGAAAAATTCCTCGGTTTGCTCGAAGGATGAATTTCTTCTCGTAAAAGCTGTATCGTAAATATCATATTTATAATATTTTATACTTTATCGTTCATTCGAGGTGTCTGGTATAAACTTTGTTAATATAATCGTATGCAGGATTTTCGTTGTTAAATTCAGTTTTTAAATTGACGTTTTAAATGATGAGTAAAGCATGAAAGTTGGTTTTGATGGGGATATTAAGCTTGAATTTTACGGTGCTAAGGTAACCTCCGTAACGATTGGTACTATTTTTTGACATTTTTGACATAATTCGCAACGTTTGAATACATACTTCATTGTGCGTGAGGATGACAAGAAAATTATAATATTAATAATTACAGGTGTTTACCCAACACCACCTGTTTGGTATGCCCTTTGCTTTTCCCTACACCAGAGTCAGGGAAGTCAATTAAATTTCAAAGGGTTAACGTGAGTGAGTCACAAATTAAGTAAGAATCTAAACATTTAGACAACATCAAACATTCCTAATAGGGATGCCAGGAATGAATATTGGCAAATTAGCAAAATTCTTCTGTCTGGTCTGTTTTCCGGGCCTATTGGTCACGGGTCCGTCTTTTGCACCTGCGAATCATGGTAATATAAAGAGTCAAAACCTCACTCAACAATCTACAATAATTCCCCCTCAAGAGGCAGCCGCCATCGCCGTAAACAACTTCGAATGGTCCGCGGATGGCATCCGGGTGAACAATCCTCAGCACAGGGCTGCCTTCACTGTCGAAGGTGTTGCGTTTGCGCCGGTTAAGGGCGGGCCGGAATGGCAATGGCAGTTGTCCTCCATTGGAACGAGTTCAACATGTCTTATCGAAATCGATCATCGGGCGGTGCAACCTCAGTGGGATAATGACAACGACCGCGTGGTTCGTTACGATCGAGGCGGCATCATCGAAAAATACATCGCCAGGGCGGCGAGTATCGAGCAGCAGTTTGTCATTCCAAAACCTTTACAATTCTCCCAGGACGATATCATCATCGAGGGCCGTATCGAATCCAACGGATCCTTTGAATCGCATGGACCAGGCTGGATCTGGCGGACTGATGACGGTGTCGTGAGTTTAGGCGATGTCACGGTATTCGACGCTGATGGTGTGATCATACCCGCGACCATGCGAGTCACATCGGAGGAGACCCATATCGAAATCGATGGGAACGCACTGGCCGCCGCTTCTTACCCGGTCACTATCGACCCTGAGATCGGCACGAACGACTTCCGCATTAGCGACATGGGCACGGATGGAGATGATGCCTACGATGCCAGAGACCCGGCTGTGGCCTATAACAGCACCAACAACGAATACCTGGTAGTCTGGAGTGGGGATGATAACACCGGTTCCCTGGTGGATGGAGAAGATGAAATTTTTGGCCAGCGAATCAATGCCGCCACCGGTGCGGAAGTAGGCACCGACTTCCGGATCAGCGACATGGGCCCGGACGGAGATGTTGCCTACGATGCTATTAAACCTGCGGTGGCCCATAACATCACCAACAACGAATACCTGGTGGTCTGGCAGGGTGATGACAACACCGGTTCCCTGGTAGATAATGAAAATGAAATTTTTGGCCAGCGAATTAATGCCGCCACCGGTGCGGAAGTGGGCACGGACTTCCGGATCAGCGACATGGGACCGGATGGAGATGATGCCTACGATGCCAGAATACCGGCTGTGGCCTATAACAGCACCAACAACGAATACCTGGTAGTCTGGCAGGGGGATGACAACACCGGTTCCCTGGTGGATGGAGAAGAGGAAATTTTTGGCCAGCGAATCAATGCCGCCACGGGTGCGGAAGTAGGCACCGACTTCCGGATCAGCGACATGGGCCCGGATGGAGATGACAGATACAATACCACCGCATCGGCTGTGGCCTATAACATCACCAACAACGAATACCTGGTGGTCTGGCATGGGGATGACAACACCGGTTCCCTGGTGGATAATGAATTTGAAATCTATAGTCAGCGAATCAATGCCGCCACCGGTGCGGAAGTAGGTACCGACTTCCGGATCAGCGACATGGGTCCGGATGGAGATGATGCCTACGATGCTTTTAACCCTGCGGTGGCCTATAACAGCGCCAATGCCGAATACTTGGTGGCATGTGGGGGGGTGATGACAACACGGCTCCCCTGGTGGTTGATGAATTTGAAATTTTTGGCCAGCGAATCAACGGTACCACCGGTGCGGAAGTAGGCACCGACTTCCGCATCAGTGATATGGGACCAGACGGAAATAACGCCTATGACGCGGTAAGCCCGGCGGTGGCCTATAACAGCGCCAATGCCGAATACCTGGTGGCATGGGGGGGTGATGACAACACGGCTCCCCTGGTGGATGATGAACTCGAAATCTTTGGACAGCGATGGCAGCCGCCAATTCCCGAGATGAACGTACAGGGCAACGGCCAGGACATCGCGGACGGAGACGCTACGCCTACCACCGCGGACCATACCGATTTCGGCAGTGCGGATATCGCCACCGGAACGGTGACCCGAACGTTCACGATCCAGAACAGCGGCTCAGCCGTCCTCAACCTCACCGACGCGTCGCCCTATGTGACTGTCGGCGGCACGCATGCTGCGGACTTCTCGGTAACCGCCATTCCGTCCAATTCCATCGCCGCGGGCGGAGGATCGACCACCTTCGAGATCACGTTCGATCCCTCGGCCACAGGTATCCGGTCTGCCACGCTGAGCATCGCCAATGACGACGGCGATGAAAATCCGTATAACTTCTCCATACAGGGCACAGGAACCGCGGTTCCCGAGATGAACGTCCAGGGCAACGGTCAGGATATCGCGGACGGAGACGGGACGCCCACCACAGCGGACCATTCTGACTTCGGTTCGGCGGATATAGTCACAGGCACGGTGATCCGGACGTTTACGATCCAGAACAGCGGGTCTGCCGTCCTCAATCTCACCGATGCGTCACCCTATGTGACTGTCGGTGTTACGCATTCGGCGGACTTCTCCGTAACCGCCATCCCGTCCAACTCCATCGCTACGGGCGGAGGGTCCACGACCTTCCAGATCACGTTCGATCCGGCGGTAGCCGGAGTCCGGTCGGCCACACTCTCCATCGCCAACGACGATTCCGATGAAAATCCGTATAACTTCTCCATACAGGGCACCGGAACCGCAGTGCCCGAGATGAACGTGCAGGGCAACGGTCAGGACATCGCGGACGGGGATGGGACGCCCACCACCGCGGACCATTCTGATTTCGGTTCGGCGGATATAGCCACAGGAACGGTGATCCGAACTTTCACGATCCAGAACAGCGGCTCAGCCGTGCTCAACCTCACAGACTCGTCTCCCTACGTGACTGTCGGTGGCACGCATGCTGCGGACTTCTCCGTAACCGCCATTCCATCCAATTCCATTGCAGCAGGCGGCGAATCGACCACCTTTCAGGTCACCTTCGATCCGGCGGTAGCCGGAGTCCGGTCGGCCACGCTCTCTATAGCCAATGACGACGGCGATGAAAATCCGTATAACTTCTCCATACAGGGCACAGGAACCGCGGTTCCCGAGATGAACGTCCAGGGCAACGGCCAGGACATCGCGGAGGGAGACGGAACGCCTTCGAGCGCGGACCACACCGATTTCGGCAGTGCGGATATCGCCACCGGAACGGTCATCCGAACGTTCACGATCCAGAACAGCGGATCTGCCGTCCTCAATCTCACCGCCTCGTCGCCCTACGTGACTGTCGGCGGCACGCATGCGGCAGACTTCTCCGTAACCGCCATTCCATCCAATTCCATTGCAGCGGGCGGAGGGT
>Ga0114922_10001223_pt1 | contig 24559 bp, 18 predicted proteins | sample AartaG_FD_100975 | JGI IMG/M metagenome (GOLD analysis project Ga0114922, IMG submission 100975) | Deep subsurface microbial communities from Aarhus Bay to uncover new lineages of life (NeLLi) - Aarhus_00045 metaG | ecosystem: Environmental > Aquatic > Marine > Oceanic > Sediment | place... | reverse complement strand
GTGTGCACCCACGCTAAACAGATACTACGCTCGGCGGGCCGCGGCCCCGCGACGGGGCCTATCCACCATTCGGCGGGCAGCCAGCCCCTACAACGACGCGGATGCCTTAATTTCATGCCATTGGGCTGACGCCCGTGGCTACAGACTATCGCCCTTTGGGCTAAGAAAACGCCAAACACGGCCATTTCGAGCACGAGGAACACAATACCTGTCTGCCGTAAGTCGCCGACCTAGCCGCCAGTCGCCGACGCGCCAAAGCCGCTATGGCGACGGTGCGAGGCTTCCGGCAGGCAAGCGCGCCAGAGCCGCTATGGCGACGGCGCGGCTCCTGGAGGCGGGGCCGCGTTGCCGTCGATTCACGGGAACCGTAATACTGTGTCGCCCACGGTCGGATCCCCGGCCATCTCAATGCTTAATCTTTTGATATTGGCGGCCGATAAGTATAATATATGGACACAGTAAGCACGAAAACAGCTACGGCTCAAACGCGCACAGGGGGCACCTCTACAGCGCACGTCACCTGGCTGGAAACACACCCTCAGCGTATGTATGCAGGCGTAAACGACCTTCTTGACTGTCTTCAGGACGAGCGATTCGTGGCCCGTGCCGAGGCGAGGCCGCTGATCGAGGCTCTCGAGGGGCTCGATGAGCAGGTCCGCGCCGCAGGGGAGCGGACCATACATGCCGACACCGCCGAGGATCTTGGCCTGGGAGTACTGCGCGAAGCCGCCCGGAGCGATAACGAGAATATACGGAAGATCGCCGCCCTCGCGCTGGCGCGGTTCGGAGATGAGCCGTCGCGGCGCAACCTTGCCCAATTGCTCGCCGATGAATCTCCTGTCGTTCGGCAGGCCGCGATCATGACTGCGGGCGTGTTCGACGATGAAGAATCGGTGGCGGGCGTCATTGCACTTCTCAACAACTCCGACGAGGAGCCGGAAGTGCGCCGCACAGCGGTGCTGGTCTTGGGAAGGAGCCGGCATCCGGCGGCCTCGGCCGCGCTTGAACAGGCTGTGAAGGACCCTGGCCCGGAAATCCGCAGATTCGCCGTCAAGGCCCTTGCCAACATGGAAGTGGCCGAAGAAATCAGCTCGTCGACCGAAACGCTCTGCAACGCGCTCAGCGATGATTTGCCGGCCATTCGCGCCAACGCTGCCGATGCACTCGGCAAGCTGGCTGATTTCCGGGCCGCCGACTCGCTTTCGGAAGCCTTGGCCGACGCCGATGCGGTGGTGCGCAACAAGGCTGCTATCGCTCTTGCCCGGCTCGGCGACATGCGGGGAATGTCGGCGCTCATTGCACAGCTCAACGAGGCGGGCCCCGGCAGACCCGAGGCCACCGAGGCGCTCGGCAACTTCTCCGATCCCGGCGCGGTCAACGCCCTTGTGGGCGCGCTGAATGATCATGATCCAAGCGTGCGGCTGGCGGCTGTTGAGGCGCTCCATAAGATCGGCGAAACGCAGGCGGTGGGCGTGCTGCGGGCGCGCGCCAAGGGCGAGAAGGAACCAACGGTGGCCAAGGCCATCGAGGCGGCGATTGCCGGCCTGGAGAGCAAGTTGCAGCGCGGCCCGGAAGGAGAACAGGCCCAGGCAGAGCCGTCGCCGGACGAGGAGCAGGGCGCAGGTGAGGAAGGAACCTACCGGAAGCTCAACATCCTCCAGGTGATAGAACGCGCGGCGACGGACCTGGGCGGCGAGGTCGAGGAAACCGATGAGGGCCTTTCGCTTGAGATACCAGTGGACCAGGGCCGCAGGCAAGTTGTGACGGTGTGCGTGGAGGAAGAAAACGGCACGAAGATGGCTCGCATTACAGCTATCTGCGGGCCGGCCGACTCGGGCAACTATGGCAACGCCCTGATGCTCAACCGCGGGCTTGTTTACGGTGCGGTCTCAGTGAAGAAAGAGCCTTTTTCGGAAACGTTTGAGCTGAGTGAAACGATCCTCGCCCGCGACGCCACAGTTGTTGCCGTCCGCGAGATCATATCTTATATCGCGTCATCCGCAGACCGGATAGCCAGGCAGCTCGAAGGCGGCGACTGAGCCCGCTCAATGCCTTAATTTCACGCCATTCGCCTGTGTGCCCGGGTGCGGCAACTCTCCAAAAAAACTTGACATACAACCCCGTTGCCGGTACTATTGATGTAGTGGGAAAGGTGTTTCCATCCTTTCACGGGAGAACACTATGATTGATACGCTAATGTTTTTTACGCTGGGGACGTGGGAAGCGATCGTGCTCGTGGTGATCGCGCTGTTGGTGTTCGGCTCGCGTCTGCCGGAAGTGATGCGCTCGATGGGGAAGGGCATCACGGAGTTTAAGAAGGGTCTGCGGGACGTGGACGAAAACATCCGCGATGCGCACGACGACGCGGATAGCGCGGATTCGAGCGATAAGAAGGCTGTTCCTTGACGACAGTGCGACCGGCTGGCCCGAGCGGAACCTTGCGCGGCCCGTTCTGTGTTTTTGAAAGAGCGCTGCATCGGCCCTGTATGAGGCGGAAGAAAATGGGATTGAACCGCGCTCATCAAGTGGGTATAATGTGGCGTTGCTAAGCTTCCGCGGCGGCATAGCCAAGTGGTCTAAGGCACCGGATTGCAAATCCGGGATCACCGGTTCGAATCCGGTTGCCGCCTCCAGCATCCACATCTGAGGCGTAGCGTCGCATATGCCGGCGGCTACGCCTCTTCGCATGAAACAGGTGCCGTTGCGCACTTCCTCCGCGGCAGGTCGCCTGCCTTTCGTTCTGCATTGCGCCCGTCGTAATTCGATGTAGGATCGGGTGTTAGAAATTTTTCTCTTGACTTGTGGGGTCGAGTGTGTTAAAACTAACGCTAATCCCAAACGGGGTTCAATCAGGACGGCAAGCACACATTACGTCACGATCAGGAATTGTCAAACGAGGAGAGGCCGGCTGTGGCTACCAAAAAAGACATCGTCAAGGAAGTGTCTGAGAACTCCAACCTGACGCAAACTGAGGTGAAGGAGGCTTTCCAGTTGGCTCTGAATGCCATCCTGGCGGCGCTTGTCCGCGGCGAGAAGGTTGAACTGCGCAACTTCGGCGTGTTCATGGTCAAGCAAAGAGCCGAACGGCGCGCCAGGAACCCCCGAACGGGGGAGGAGGTGATCGTCCCAAAGAAAAAGGTGGTTACCTTCAAGCCGGGGCGTATGATGGACACTAGAGTCAGATGAACGCCACGTAACACGGGCAAGTTACTTAAGCCCTGTTCTTTCCGTCATCCCGGTCCATATCGTGCAACAGTCTACGGCGCAGCTACCCGCTGCGCTTTCTCTTTTTGGAAAGGTAGGCATCGAGGTCGGCGTCGGACTTGAAGTGCAACTCGTAGTCGAAATCGAGCTTGGTGCCTTCGCAACTTCCCATGTCGTACGACCTGCAGAGCTTCGGGCGGTTCTCGTAGTTGGTGCAACTGAAGTTGTCGTCCAGGTAGCGGCACCGCGCGTACACCTGGAGGTACCATTTCCCATCCTCGACAAAAACCTGCACGCCCTGATGGCAGAGGTACCATCTGATGTCATCGAATTCTGCGGCGTCGTCGGGCTGATCAATCTGGAGGGCAATGTGACGGCAGCACTTGCCGTCGCACTCGGCGCACTTTGTACTTGCCATATTGCTCGTAGTCTCCTTCGGAGTTGAGCGTCTGAAACTGAGCTTCGAACTCAGGCCGACCCTCCGTGTTTCTTGCGTACGCGCTATCGGCGCATAGCCACGTCCGAACCTTCTCGCGCCCATGCGACCCCGGGTGCGCCGATCGTCTCTGGGCGGTCTGTTTCCGTTGCGGTGTTGGGGGCCGCCCGGCAGATGGCGGGCGTCGGCACGAGAAAGAGAGGCCGTTGCCCGGGGCTGACCCATCGCAGCTTGCGCCGGATTGTAAGCTCCACATAGAATGGATCGCGGTCGAGCGCTTGCGCTTCGGCGAGGAACGCCTGGTTCTGCCGGCCAAGCCGCGTCACTTCGTTTTGTGCGCGGTCGCGGAGTGCGTTGAGCCGGCGCAGCTCGAGGACGTTGTCGGCGAAGAGCGACCCGAAGTGGGCTGCCATGAGCAGCACGGCGGCTTTGAACGCATAGCGCAACAGCAACCTCATCTACGGCCCCCCTGTCGATAGCGCGTGGCGAGAAAGGCGCTTGCGGCTTCTTCAGGCGGAACGAGCTTGATCTGCATTCTGTTTCCGCACTTGAGGAGGTTTTGATATGACGTGCGCTCGGCCACGCGAAGGCGCAGCCTGCACTGTTGGGCGCTCAGCTCTATCGACTCGCCGTGCAGCTTGGTGATGCTTCGGCCGCAGTAGGCGATCCGAAGGCGCTGCGAAACGAGGATCGCAAGGCATACACAGGCGAAAAGCAGCACGAGAAGATAGACCGCGAAGCTGCTTTCGGGGGCTCTTGTAGTCTGATCGTCTGACATAGCAAACATTCGCGCCGCCGGGGCAAGGTGGCGCCCGCAACGCTGTCTATCACCGGATAATCTTGTCGGCGATGTCGTTGTAAGCGGCCCTTGATGTCTCGCGACGGCCGGCGTAGGTCTGGGCGTCCCATATTTCGATGCAATCCACCGCACCCACGATGGCGACTTCCCTGGTTATGCCCGCGTGCTTCTTGAGGCTTTCAGGGAGCAGAATTCGTCCCTGCTTGTCCCACGTTTCCATTGAGCCTTCGCCACCGAAGACTCTTTTGAACTTTCTGGCCTGCTTGCGCGAGATGGAGGCGCCTTCGGTGCTGTTGAGGATTTCGACGACCCGGGCTTCCGTGTAGGCGACGATGCACTTTTCGGCGCCGCACGCGAGATACAGGCACGGTCCCTCTTGCGATTGGGTCACCGCCTCCCTGAGCTTGGAGGGGACGGTGAGGCGACCGTTGTCGTCGAGGTTGTGCGTATAGGTTCCGAAAAACATTGCGAGCACACCTACTCCCGCCCTGCGAAAGAGGAACATTCGGCCCGTTTCGGCCCGTTTTCCCCCGTTTCGACCCAAATACCCCCTCACTATACATTCTCGCGCTGCGCTTTTCAACTGAAATCTTGGATTTTTTCCCGGTCATTCGGGCTTTTTCTTGCAGGGCAGATTCCTGAAGCCAGTCGCCACGGATCGACGAAACGGCCAGCTATTCCCGGGCCGCCAAATGTAAAAAAGCGTAACGCGGAGCCCTTGACAGAACTTGGGCGGAGGGATATATAGTAATAGAGCACTTCTAAGAGTCCAAAGTCCAAGGTCCAAGGTCCAAAGTCAAGAGTCCGAGGTCCGAGGGCAAGGGTGGTATGGTGGGCGGCGGAGCTTTCGACAATGACGAGGGCCGCCAGGAGGCGGCACCAAGGGGCGGCTCGGTTTCTGGGAGACGGAAAGGAGATTGAAAATGGCAAGAAGACATGGGAGCGTCGCATTCACCCTCGTGGAGTTGCTGGTTGTTATCTCGATCATAGGGGTACTTGCCGGGCTTCTGCTGCCGTCTATAACACAGTTGCGCGCGTATGTCAATGTGGTGTGTGCGCGGTCTAGTCTGAAGAACCTGGGTACTGCGCTCGCGGAGTATTTCAAGGACCACGGCGTTTATCCCCCGGAGGTTGTTCCCGGCAGTCTTGACAAGTGTAGTGAGACGCTCTATTTCTACCTTTCGGGAATGGACGTCGACTCCCCGGACACGGCTACGCGCAACAGTTATCGCGAGGAGCGGTCAGCCGCTAAGGTCTACTTCGACTTCAGCCGGCACGACTTGGCGGACAACGATAAGGACGGCAACTACGAAGTGGTGGATCCCTGGGAGCGCCCATGGATCTACGTGCGAGGGATGTATCCGGGCAAGCCGGGGACCTCGTCGGGAATGGGATTCAAGGGCCGGCCGTTTCATCACAAGGCTTCCTACGATCTGTATTCGGTAGGTCCCGACGGCAGAACGGGTGTCGAGTGGGTCGACGGTCCGCGCATTCTTGAGTACGGGCCGGGCAAGGGGATAAGCTTCTACAGGCAGGCGGCGGATGAGTTTGACGATGGTCTTTCGCCGGACGATATCGGGAACTTCTGAGCGCAGGATCGCGTTTAGGCGAGCGCACTGAAGAAGACATCATACGCGCGAATATCTTCATAGTCCCCTCCTATCACGGCGGGCGTCCGCCGGGGCGCCGCATCCAAACATGTCAAACAATCCGGCCCGAGTAAGCGTTCCCGGCAACGGGATGGGCAATCCTCAGCGAATGCCCATTTCTCAATGGCACGAATCGGGACCTCGAAGGCCCAAGCCACGTCTGCATACTCCTGTTTCCTGCGGATCGCATTACCACCTGCAAGAGCGCAAAATTAAATTAAGAAAGTACTTGACACTGAGCAAGAAGACAGTATAATAGCGGCAAAAACCCGAATGAAGTAATGACGTTTTCAGTCGCTTGCAGCCATAGTATCTTGGGCGGAGGCAAGCGCAGTGTCTTTCTGTGGGAAATGCCCCGGACGGGGCACCGGCCGCAATACGGTCGGCAGCATAAGGAGCTTGGCTGTGAAACTGCATCAAGTGAACGCAATCGGATCGTTGGCAACTTATGGACTTCGGAGGCAGGGAAAGAACGAACTTCCCCGCCGGGTATCTGCGCGGCCGCGTGTCACCAGCCTTGTACTGCTCGAAATCCTTTCAGTGATAATCTTGAGCCTGTTCGTTTCGGTCGGGGAGTGTGCCACCGGCACCCTATACTTCAGAGGTCCCACCGAACGAGGTGAAGGAGATCTGCCCCTGGCCGAGGGGGACGAGCCGGGGCTGTTCGGCGAGTTCACGGTCGACATTTATGCCGAGGACTTCCCGGGCTTTGCCGGCTTCCAAGTCGAGGTAGACTTTCCCGAGGGCTTCTATGTCGCCTTCAACAACATCCCGCCCGAGTCCGGCCCTTTCGGCGACCGCGCCATCACCTGGAATGATGATTTTCTGCCGGACATTCGAGAAGTGTACACCGGTCAGACTATGGGGCTGATGTCGACGGAGAGAGAGTTCATCCCGCCGTTTTCTTGGGGCGATTACATCGACAAGACGATACCGCCGGAAGAAGACGACGAGGCGGTCAACCCTGAAGAAATGGTCTGGGAAAGCCACGAGGGCCTCACGTGGTTGATGTCAATAACCTATTGGTACGATACCAGCGCCGAGGGTACGTACACGATCGATGCGAAAACCGCCCTCACGACATTCGGCGATGCTGACGATCCCCCCAACGATCTTCCCTATACCGTTGTCACCGGCAGCGTCACCATCGGAAGCGGCGACGGTGGCGGTGGCGGTGGAGGAGGAGGCGATACCGATGAAGATGACACCGACGACGATGATGGCGGCGGTGGCGGAGGAGGGATGGATAGTGGGGAGACGTACTACGTCGACGATAGCTGGGGGGGCGCACAAGATGGCTCCGCCGAGTACCCCTACAAAGAAATTGGTCGAGGGATAACCGAGGCAAGCAACGGCGATGAGATTCGCGTTGCCGGCGGCACGGGTAGCGGTCTTACGTATCAAGAAAACCTTTCCATAGGCATAAACGTCGATTTGTCGGGGGGATGGCAACGCAGCGGATCTACCTGGTCTCACGAGCCGGATACCTACGTGAGCATAATTGACGGCAGCGGCGATGAAACAAAGACAAAGCCGTGCGTCAAATACACGAGTACGGTCGCCGGCACGATCTCCTACTTCACGATAACAAAAGGAAAGGGAGGCATAGTGTGCGATGGTCCCTATCCCACAGAACCAGACCCCACAATCATAATCAGCTACAACAAGATCACTGGAAACCCAGCGGTTGGGAATAATGCCCCTCCCCATGGTGGGGGGATTAACTGTCAGGATGGATCAGCCACGATCACTTTCAACGAAATAACGAATAACGAAGGGTACTTGGGGGGCGGAGGAATCTTCTCTTGGCGCCACCTCGAAGAGGACCCCAACACAGTAGAGATCGAAGGCAACACGATCTCAAACAATGAGTCGGGCGGGGGCGGAGGAATATATGCCTGGCAGTGTTCATCCTTAACGATCAGTGGCAACAGCATTTCAGGCAATGAGGCGAGCACGGGCGGAGGACTAAAACTGGACAGCAATGGAGAGGAACTACTGGAAGTGACAGATAACGTGATTGTTGGAAATGATGGGGGCGGGGGGGGCGGGGGGATATGGTGGTACCAGGACGGGACGCTCGCCAATAACCTGATTGTAGGCAACTACGCATTCGCCGGCGGCGGAATCTTTCTCGGCAACGCTACTCAGGAAACCTTCGTGATTCTTCTCAACAATACGATCTCAGGCAATAGAGTCGCAACGGATGGGTATGGTGGTGGCATTTTTGCCGGTTACTGTGATCCTCTCACAATGAAGAATTGCATTCTCTGGGACAATGAGGCTTGGCGTGGGCCCCAGATAGCTCTTGAGGACTCTACAGCCACGGTTTCCTACTCGGACGTGGAGGGCGGGCAGAACGGCGTCGACCGTAATCAAAGCACCCTCAACTGGGGCTCCGGGAACATCGACACCGATCCGCTGTTCGCCGACCCCGGGCATTGGGACGATAACGGCACTTCCGGCGACGAGTCCGATGACTTCTGGGTCAACGGCGACTACCACCTGACGTCTGACCTCGGCCGCTGGGACCCGACGGCCGAGGGCGGTTCCGGCGGGTGGGTTGATTCCGACATTCTGTTGAGCCCTTGCATTGATTCCGGAGATCCATCCGACGACGACTCCAATGAGCCAATGCCCGGCTATCCGGGCGGCATCAACATGGGCGCTTACGGCAACACAAGCGAAGCGTCGAAAAGCGGGTGGTATATAGAGGGTGACACCGTCGCCGACTGTAGAGTGAACATCCTCGACATGCTCTTCGTCCGCGACAATCTCAACAAGGATATCTCCGATACTAACTGGAGGTGCGAGGTGACTGGGGACGGGAACATCAATATCCTCGACATGATTTTGGTCCGCAATCACCTCAATACAGTCTGCCCGGATTGAGGCGGCTTGAACTCAAGATGCCGCCGCTGCGAGGCTAGCCGGCGGCGGGTGTAAGCCCTGGGTACCGGCCACATCCATATCAACCAGCCCCGGAGGGGCGCACCTTCGCAACCACCGGTCTGCGAGGGTCGCCCCTCCGGGGCTCACAGATTATTATGTGCTTTCTACCCAGGGCCTACCGGCCGACCTCCGGCCGTCCGCACCCGCCGTACGCCGGGCCAACCACAATGCGGCCCTCCGGGACTTCACACTATAGAGTCAGAAAAAGAAAATTGCGCCGAACCGTCCTGTTTGCGTATTGCACAACCGTGCCGCACAGACAGGCTTCAGGGCGCTTCACGTTAAACACGTACAAGCCCGCCCAACCTGGCCGGCACGCCGCCAGCCTTCAATGCAGGGCGATTCACGTGCGTGTTTGGCGACCTTCGCAAAGGCGATCCAGACGGTTGTTGCGCCGTGCGGTTCGTGAGCCTCGCAGAGGCGTAACATTGTTAGCCCAAGGCGTGAGCCTTGGGTATCGTGGTCCGCCACAGGAGTGCGCCCTGTAGGGGCGCAACCCGTAGGGCTTCGCGTCGGTTATGTCTATTGAGTTGCGCCCCTACAGGGCGCATTTTTTCTCTTACTCCGTGTACCCAAGGCTTACGCCTTGGGCTAACAATGTTTCATCCCCTTTGGGGATTCCTGCATGGCATTGACTTAAGGTCGGGAGAAGGCGCCTGTCCTTCGGACAGGTTCGCCGAGCTTACGCTGGGTATGTGTTTAGCGTGCGCGCCGGGGTGGGCCGTCGTCAAGAGTCCAAGCGTGTTTGGTCCTCAGCGTCCGGGAGGGGGCGCCTTATGCTTAGCCCAGAGCGCAACCGACCTTCTCAGGTCGGCGTAAGCACCTGGGAACCGGCTTTCGCCGGACGATATCGGGAACTTCTGAGCGCAGGATCGCGATTCCTTGCCCGGCGAAAGGGCCGGTTTTGGCTGTTTGGATGTAAAAAGTCGTAACGTCTTCCCCTTGACAAAAGCCGCCTGAAACGATATAAAGTAATAGAGGGATTAAGTGGTCATGAAAGAGAATTTCGGCACTGACGGGCCTGATAGAGGCAAGTTGAACAGGGCGGCGCTCCGGGGCGCCAAGCGACCTCGAGAACCGGTAAGGAGAGCTACGATGGTCCTCAAAGAAGGACGCAGCGGATTTACCCTTGCAGAATTGCTGGTGGTTATTGCGATCATAGGAATGCTCGCGGGATTTTTGCTTCCGGTGGTGGGCAATGCCCGCCAGGCCGCCAAGATCACGCTGGCGAAGTCGGTGCTCAGCAACCTCCAAGCAGCGCTCGCGGACTATTTCAAAGACCACGGGCTTTATCCGCCGGAGTATCTTCCCGGGAAGCTCGACAAGTGCAGCGAAACGCTTTACTTTTACCTGTCGGGAATGGACGTCGATTCGCCGCGCCCTGCCATGCGCAGCTCCTTGCGCAACGCGCGCGAGGCCACGAAAGTCTACTTCGACTTCAAAGACAAGTACCTCGAGGACTACGACGACGACGGCCACTACGAGGCCGTCGATCCCTGGGGGCAGCCCTGGCTTTACGTGAGGGGGATGTATCCGGGCAAGCCCAACACGGCGGGGGGCATGAGCGAAACCAATGTAGGCCGGCCATACCACCACAGGTCTGCTTACGACCTCTACTCGGTGGGGCCCGACGGAAAAACGGGCGACGAAGAAGAGTGGTACGATGAGTCGAGAACGTTTGAACGCGGTATGGACAATCCAAGCGGGTTTTACAGACAGGCTGGGGACGAGTATGAAGACGGCCTCAAACAGGACGACATCGCCAATTTCTAAAGGCACACTGAGGAGACCGTGAAGATGGGCCTCTCACCTCGCGACCGTGGCGTGACCCTTATTGAGCTTCTGGTAGTAATGAGCATAATTGCGGTGCTCGCGGGAACGCTGGGCCTTATGGCTGCCTCAGTAACCAGGTCGATGAACGAGCAGAAGACATGGGCCACCATCCACAAGCTGGCGGCGGTCCTGGAGCTCTACCACGAAGACTGCGGCCAGTATCCCGACGCCATCAACCACGATCCCAGCAGAGGGATCCACGGCACCACGTGCACCAGCCATTACGAGCAGTATGAGATATCTCCGGTTGAACCGGCCGGCTGTACATGTTTCACGCACAACGCCGGGTATCCGGAGAGTACAAACCCCAATGGTACGCGCAACCTTTATCAGAGCTATATCGACGAGAACACCGGGGAGCAGGTGACGTATTCGGAGCTGGTCTGTGCGCTGGCATCGACAGATAAGGGCTGGGGCAACGCGCAGTTTTTCGAACATTTCAAACGCGGGGAGCTCAACGGGCGGGGGGCGCTTGTAGATGCGTGGGGGCGGCGGATTTTTTACATGAGCGCCGTGGCATACAGGCGCTTCGTTATCAATAAACCCGACAGTGGCAGCTCCGGCACAACCACCGGCGGCGGGAGCGGGAATTTCATCAATGCCGACACGTATCAGATCTATTCCGCAGGGGTGAATCTGAGCACGAAACTCGACAAGTACAACAAGGCCGGACTTGAACCCGACGACCTGACAAACTGGTGAGAAAATGTACAACGAAAGAAAACGGACCGGCATGTGCGACCGACGCGGCAGCGGGGCCTTCACCCTCGCCGAAATGGTGATAGTGCTCGCCATCATGAGCCTGCTGCTTACGATGTCTGTGGCGGCATACAACTCGATGCTGCAATCCCAAGGAGTAGAAGGCGCCAAAGCAGCCATCTCGTCGGCGATGTTCACCGCAAGGATGAAAGCGATTCGCGACAGGCGCCAGGTAACGTGCGCCCTCGCCATCAACGGCGCGGTCGACTCCGGCTATGTTGTGGACATTTCCGCCATCGCCAATAACGATAGGGTAATGGGCGTCATCAACAGGATGAAGAAGCCCTACGAGACCGTGGACGACATTATGGATAATACATCGCTTCATATGGGCTGGGCCGCCGGCCAGTTCACCCCCGCGGGGAATCGAGGATACTGGGCCGTTATCGTCGGCGGGCCGGGATCGGGGCACAGCGTGATGATAAGCAAGGCTTTGAAGGGCGGGTGGTATCTTTATACCAAGAAGGCGTGGCCGGCGCCCAAACCCGGCAGCAGGAACGCGGTTTGCATAGTTTCCGGTAGCTCCAATCCGGAGGAACCGTCGATTATCGAACAATATAAGATATCCTCAGACATGGTAGCGGGGGCATGGGTAACGCTGCCGAAATTCGTCGTCGTGGACGGCAAATACTTCCCGATAGACTTCCGTCCCGACGGCAGCGCGGCGTTCCCATACGATCATGCCGTTATCCGGCTGCGTGACCAGCGCACAAGCATGCGGTACTGGCGGTGGCGGCTGATCGTTGACCGCGGATCGGGCAACTGCTTCATGAGCCGGATCAGCCGCGGCGACCCCGACAGGGTGGTCGAGGAATAGCAGCTATGTCGACACAAAACAATACCGGCAGGGACTCAGGAGATCGAGCGATGGTTCATCATCGAAAGACGGCAGGCTGTACGCTCATCGAGGTCAACCTTGCGATGGGGGTGCTGCTCTTCGGGATCATCAGCGTGGCTTCGCTGTTTCCCACGGGGCTGACTGTTGCGGAGAACGGTTTCAGAGCTACCGACGCCGCCCTCATCGCATCGATGGCCAAAAGCCAGTTGGAAGTCCTCAAGAACTCCCCGGAGTTCGAGTTCCCGCAACCGGGCACCAGAAACGAGAGGGAGGGCAGGCTGTCGGAGAACGGCCCGCTCAACCCCCCCCTTACGACGACATACAAGACCCTGCTCTGCAAGCGGCTGTTCCCGCGGGCCGATACCCCGGGGGAGGACAATAGCCCCGATGCCAAACTGAACATGAAATGGACATCCGGCGTCTGGGCAGGTTCATTTCTGATGATCACCAGCGGCCGCGAAGCCGGCAGGGTGCTTGCCATCGAGACCAACGCCCCTTCGACCCTGACGCTGTTTTGGAACGCAGCCCGATTCCGGCTGCGGAACAACGACACATTCCGCATCATCCAGAACGTGGGAGGCACCAAGTGCATTCCCAAGAGATTCCTGACCGAGGGGAAAAGGATCCCGTCGATCAACGGAATCGCCCTCGACGACCTGAGGAAGCGCACCAACAACCCGACCATGTCGCTGGCGGGCCTGCCCTGCAATTCCGCGTTGCATTTGGACCTGAGCAGGTACTGCCGCTACAGCTATGCGATTGTGCTCGATGGCCCGGGGCGAGGCTCGGCGAATCTCTTCAGGGCTCATGTGCTTATCTACAAGGATTTCGACCCTGATCTCGGCACCAGTTGGTGGAAGAACAATCCCCCCATCGAGTTCTATTCGTTTTTTTACCGCAGATACTAGTGCTCCCGCAACGAAAGGGACTGGGATAAGATGCACATCCACGCACTAATAACCGCACGAAGCTCACGCAGCGGGGCGGGCGGCTTCACGCTGATGGAAATCATGCTCGTGGTGGCGCTCACCGGCATCTTGATGTACTCGATGTCGATAGTATTCCAGAGGGCCGCGGTTATCGTCGGCGTTACCGGGGCGGAGGTAGAGACGCGCCAGAAAGCCCGCAGCATCTTCAGCAGGCTGGAGATGGACCTCGGCTCCGCCTTCATCAACTCCAAAGGGCAGTACTTCGTTACCGACGGCTCCACACTCAAGTTCGTCACGTCTGCCAAGTATAACCCCGAGGGCCTCGTAGGGCGGATGGACGTCACGCAGGTGGTCTATACGCTCACCAGCGAGGCGGGCGGCGCAGAGGTCAAGGCCTTGAAGAAGTATCCGGTTGCCGATGAGGAGCAACTCCTCGTGCGCTACGCACTCACGTTCCTTTCGCAAGAAGAGGCCGACAAATACAACATCGAGTACTCCGGTGAACAGCCTGAGCTTAAGCAGTACGACACGGTGAGCCTCGACGATCCGGGCCTGGCCGAAAGTACGAAACAGTACGTGGACATCGTTGCGGGCAGGGTCACGGATTTCAAAGTGCAGTGCATGCAGGCAATCGGCGCGTTTTCCTCCAACCTCGAGCTGGGGGAGATCGATAACTACTGGACGTATGCGTGGAACTCGCCCATCAGCAAGAAACTGCCCAGGGCGGTCAAGATACAAGTGAGCGTCAGGGACAGCAAAGACATGATCGAGCGCACGTTCGAAAGCATAATGACTCCGAAATTCACTCGCGGATCGCCATAAAAGGCCCAAGGAGGGCACAGCACCATGAAAACAATCAACAGAAAGAAAGCAAGTGCTCTGCTGGTGGCGGTTGGGCTGCTGGCCGTGTTGAGCGCGATGGCCTTCACGTTCGTTACCGTCATGAAAATCGAGATGGAGGTCAGTGTTGCAACAAAAACGACCACACAAACCGTCATGCTCGACCAGTGGGCCGTCCAGCAGGTGGTGGACAAGCTGATTCGCGCGCCGTATCAAGGGGCGATGTACACGCCCGTGGATTGGGCCGGAGAGGAGTGGTACACACGTCCGCTGATAATCGGCTCGCCCGTCATGCCCACGGGCTGCTCCATGAGCTTCTCGGCGGTGCTGGCGGGTAAGGGAACCTTTACCATCGACGCCCGGACAATAGACGGGTCGTCGCAGATCAACCTGACCGACTTCCACTACGATGACGACGACGCATGCGATCGAAAAATCCGTTTGTTGAGCGCTCTCCCTTTCGGTACAAACACTGCAGGAATGCCCAAGCCCATCCTCGGAGAAGAAGGAGCCCGGGTGCTGGTGGACACCCTGAGAGAAATTCAGGAGGATCCGTTCGGCGAGCTGTTGACCAAAGAAATGTTGCTCCAGAAAATCATGCACAAAAATGAGTTCAAAAAGCTCTGCAAGGACGCCGAAGCGGGCTATTCACCCGCACAAAGGGTCGCATTGTATTATCTCGGCGAGAGCGACTCGGCCGGCAACGTCAGCAGGGTCGGATTCAAAGACTTCATCACCCTTCATTCGTATGTAGATGAGCGGATGCTCAACACCGACCTCAGCAAAATCGAAAACATCTATCATCAGCCCCGGGCACCCATCAACATAAACACCGCCTCCAGTTGGACCCTCGAAGGCGTTTTCGGACCAATGTGGTCGTACGACAAAAACGCATGGGAACCCAGCATTGTGTCGACAGAAGCCACTATAACCAGGGACGACACCAAGACACTGGTCGACTACATCATAGCGTACCGCACGCCGTGGAGATACCTGTCGGACGAGGCCGTGACCGGCAGGGGAGACAGCATGAGAGAGAAACAGGAACGTCTGATCGGCTGGATCAGCAACTGCCTCACCGACCCCGACGACCCCGACGACCCCGACCCCGACCCCGACGACGACACCGGCGATGACTACGAGCCGGACCCCGGGGCGAACGGCGCCACGGCTCACGATGCCCTTGAGGCACAGTTGCGCAGGCTGGCGCACCTGCTCACGAATCACACACCTGACGGAGCTGTAGAAGACTATCTGCCGAGGCCCTTTGCAAGTTGGGCACAGTTCGATGCATTCCTCAAGCTGCTCGTCTACAACGGCTGGGGAGGCAGCATCACTGAGGGCCGCAAAAAGGCGCGCGCCATCATGGCCAACTGCAACCCCAATGTGACCCACAGCGACCAGCCCATCAGAACCGATTGCGTTCAGTGGAACTGCGGCAAAGATAAGCTCGAGAAGGCCACCACCGAACTGTGCTTCGGGTCCTACGGCGTATTCGAGATCGAAATAATCGTCGGCCAGACCTCCGTCGTTCAGGCCGGCGCCCTCGACGCAGGCCCGAACCCAGCAGCCGCCGTGGATTTCTTCGGCGCTTCACGGACCTCCTACGACGCTTTCACGACAAGAAATCTCGACACCGAGAAAGTGCGAACGATCAAGGACTCCGTATACGCGCCGGATCGCCTCTGCTTCTTCAACGGCGAGAGGGAGATGATAATGATGCGATCCCTCTACAATACTATAAAAGGCAGCAGCAATAAGGTGGTGCTCGACAGAGACGTGGGCCCGCTCGCATCCCCGCTCAGAGGTCTTGGCGGCGCCGATCCCCTCAAGTACCTCAAGGAGAACGTTGCCCGCTGGGAGATACAGCGGCTCGAATCGGCGAAGAAATGGACAGCCATTGTCAGGTTTGCCGATACGATAAGGCTCTCCACCGTGGCCGACTTCCTTCATTCGGAAGACACCACAGGCCGCGGGAACGGAGCGCTCTACTACCCCGAGCCCGAGGGGAAGAAACTCAAGGACCCCGCGCCCTCTTTAGATGATGGTACCGTAGACTCGACCGAGATCGACGGCAGCATAATAATGCTCACTCAGGATCCGGAGGTCGAAGACCTCTACCTTTGTGATGTATTTGGAACAGCCGAGTCCGTAGGCAAAATAGGGTCCTGGCCCGGGTCGAAGTACGGCCCGCTGTTTGCAAATGGAGTGTGGGTGAAAGACTCGAACACGTTGAAGTACGACTTCTACTACATTGATCGCGATCATCCGGGGCTGTTTCCCAAAGAGCCGGGGTCTGAGTCGGACAACACCCTCACTTTTACCTTGGGAATGTGGATTTGCCTGGCCGAGAAAGGCGCCTCAGGCTCGATCATCAATACTACAGCGGTCAAAAGCGGCCAACTCAAGGAACCGATACTCCTCGAAATCGCGGACCAGGAACTCCGCGCAACCCTCAAAGGTGTGATCGAACCTGAGAACAAGAAAGACGGCGCCCCCGCCCCAGTGACCCTCACACCCGAGCCGATCGACATCAGCAGTTGGCAACCGGGAGAGTGGCACCAGGTCGGCCTCTCCTTCCGCGAGGACGGCGGCCAACTGACGATCTTCGCCACGGTCAACGGGGACGGCGAGAGCGATGTTGTAACAAGCAGTACGGCCCCGCCCGGCGGGGGCCAGATGAAGCTATATGCCAAGGCGACGGGGGATGTAATTATCGGCCCGATCGATGCTCTTGTCGACGACATCGTCGTTTCCGTAGGCGAAGGCCACGCCAACGATCCCCAATCGCTGATGGTACCACTCCGATTCAGGCCGTCCCACTACACCTCGCCCAACATACGCGTCAGCGAGTTTAATGATACCGACGTCGAATACGGCACCGTTGCGTGGACCCAGCACGTGACCGCCAAGACTTTTCTTGCCGAAGGGTTCGACAATGCGGACGCTTACGTCGGCGTGTTGAAGGAGGGGGACCTGATCGAACCGATGGCCGGCAAGTGCTACCGTCCCGACGGCAAATATGATCCCAAGCGGCAGGTCCCCGTTTGGTACGATCACGACGACCTGGTAATCGACGCGTCCGCTGAGAACGCCGTAATAGCCGCCAGGATCGGCACAGGCGGCGAAGGTCAGAGGCTGGGGGACCCCCCTTCGAGCCTGATCCCGGGGCCGGGTTACTGGACGGGCACGTGGTCCGACGGCCCGGTGGATACGAACGTAGTAGGCCCCTCCAATGTGTTTATCCGCGCGGTAGTCGACATGCTCGGGACGGAAGAAGACCCTGGAGCCGGCGCCGGGGACGACGATCAAATCGAGCGAAACATCGTAACGCCCTGCATCGACGACATAACCATCACCTTTTTCCCCCCGATGGAACTCTTGTACTGGAAGATGGCAACTGAGCCAACCGAGTAGCCGTCAGTCGGGAAGTCATAACGTGGGCCGCGCTTCGCAACGAAGCGCGGCCCTTTTTGTGCCTCAGGCCCGCGCACATGATCATCTTCTTCAGTTGCCCGTTGTCCTATTGGACGTTGGATGTTCTCATCTGCGCCTTGGCCCGCCGTGGCGATTGATGATCTCCACTTGATTGCGCCCTGCCCTTGTCGTAGAATCAGGAAAGGGGGCCGGGCAGCCCACAGATGAATCCCGGGCCTTATGTCAGATTATGAGCCCAGCCGAAATCGCCGCAATAGTTCTTGTGCCGTTTGTTGCGTGGCGGATCGTTCGTGCGATCCTGGCCTACCGGGGCGACTGTGCGCCCGAGACGCGCAAGGATGCCCTGCGGCATTTTTCGCCGGAGGATATCGACCGGGGTCGCGCGGAGACGAGAGCGTATGTGATTCCCGGCCTCGCCCGCGCAATACTGGAGCTTGCGTTCCTGTGGGCGCTCATCTTCCTGTCTCTCGCCCGCGGGTTGGAGGGCCTGGCCGAGTCGGCGTCGTCGATCCTGCCGCTTCAGGTAGCCTGTTTTGTCGCGATCTACACTGGCCTGCACATCGTGGTGTTTGCCCCGCTGGATGTTTACTCGGGTTTCATACTCGGACGGCGTTTCGGCACCCTCAAGCAAAAGTTTCGGCAATGGCTCCTCTTTCATGCCAAGGGTGCGGTTGTGGGCTACGTTCTTTCATGGGGGGTCTTCTGCGTGTTTCTGTTTCTCGTGCGAAGCCGGCCCGGATTCTGGTGGGTGATTGTGGGGGCGGCCCTCACGCTCTTTGCGATCCTGCTGACCTTCTTGCATCCGATCGTTTTTGCTCCGATCTTCTATCGGTTCTCCAGGCTCGAAGAAGGCGAGCTCCGTGATCTGCTGCTCGAGCTGTGCCGCAAGGCCGGCGTGAAGGCGAAGGATGTTTTCATCCAGCACGAGAGCAAAGTGTCGACCTCAAGCAACGCCTACTTCACGGGAATCGGCCGCAGCAAGCGGATTGTGCTGTTCGACAACCTGCTGGCCGGCCATTCGCCCGACGAGATAGCAGTGGTCGTGGCCCACGAAGCCGGGCACTGGTCAGGCCGGCACGTTCTTGTCGGCATCGGGCTGTCGGCGGTCTCGATCTTCGCAGGATCGTTCCTGTTGTTCTGTTTATTCAGGTTGGAAGGCGCCGACGAGTTTTTCGGCACTTCGATCGGCAGGCTTTCGGCTCTCCCGTCGGTGGTGTTGCTCGCGGCGCTCGGCAGTGCATTTGTGGCGCCGTGCGTGGCGGCGGTTTCGCGCCTGCTCGAGCGCCGGGCCGATGCCGCCGCGCTCCAACTCACCGGCAACCCCGACGCATTTGTGAGCACCCATGTGAAATTGGCGCGCGACAATAGGGCCGATCTCCTTCCTCACCCGTTGCTCGTTCGGCTGTATGCTTCTCACCCCACCGCCCTCCAGCGGATTCGGTTTGCCGCCCGGGAGGCCGATTCCCAATCGCCGCGGCAATGATTCCGCACAAAAAGCCTTGCAATCTTCGGTCAATACGATATACTTCAAGTGCCTGAGGTCGGGCTGCGGCAATCCGACCGGCTTGCGGACGTGTTTTTTCTTTCTCAAGAGGAGCAACTGACTTGCTGTACCGCACGTTAGGACGAACAGGGTTCGAGGTCTCGGTGCTGGGTTTCGGGGCCATGCGTTTGCCGATGGCCGGCAAGGAGGTCGATCGCGAAAAGGCCATCCCCATGATTCACCACGCCTTCGAGGCGGGTGTGAACTACATCGATTCCGCCGTCTTTTATTGCGGGCACGACGGCGAGCGGGCGGTGGGCGAGGCGCTCAAAGGCTGGCGAGATAAGATAGTTCTTTCCACAAAGAACCACTACTATGCCAAAAACGACAAGAAGGGCTGGTGGCGCCATTTTGAGCTGTCGATGGAGAAGCTGCAGGTCGATCATCTCGATACCTACAACTTTCACGGCCTGAGCTGGGAGAAGTTCAAGGAGCACGTCGACGGTCCCGACGGCCTCTACAAGGAAATGCTCAAGCTGAAGGACCAGGGCGTCGTCCGCCATATATGTTTTTCGTTCCACGACAGTTGCGAGAACCTCATCAAGCTGGTCGACACCGACATGTTCGATTCGGTCACCTGCCAGTACAATCTGTTTGATCGCAGTAACGAAGAGGGCATCGCCCACGCTCACGAGAAAAACATGGGTGTCGTGATCATGGGGCCGGTGGCCGGCGGGCGGCTGGGCGAGACGGGCGGCAAGTTTGCCGAACTGCTTCCCGAGGGGATCAGCTCTGTCCCCGAACTGGCGCTCCGGTTCGTCATGGCAAATCCCAACGTCACCGTTGCCCTCAGCGGCATGAGTACCATGCAGCACGTGGAGGAAAACATCCTCACCGCCGGCAGCAGCAAAGCCCTCTCCGCCGACGAACTGACAGCGGTCGACAAGGTGATGGCCGAACTCAAGGCGATGGCCGACCTCTACTGCACCGGCTGCGGATATTGCCAGCCGTGCGAGCAGAAAGTGGCCATTGCCGATATCTTCCGAGCGGTGAACCGGTATCGCGTGTATGGGGCAAAGGACGGCGCACGCGGAGCCTACAAGAAGCTCATTAAGGACAACAAGGAAGACAAACAGCCGGCCGGCGCCTGCATTGAATGCGGCGAATGCGAGCCGAAGTGCCCGCAGAAAATCAAGATAGTGGAGCAGCTCAAGCTGTCACACGAACTGTTGGCCGCGAAGGAGTAGGGATTGCGCTAGCTCGGAATCAGAATAGTACAAACGTCGTCGAACAATGAACAATACCGTTGAAGTGATGGATCGCTGGTTATTCTTGGAAAGGGTACACAAATGCTGAGCAGAGCGATGATCGTGGGATTCGTGTTGGCCGTCGTTCTTTCAATGACGGTGTACGCCACCGAAACGGAAAACCTCGGTATGCGGGCACTGCCTGTGCCGGGTAAGGTGGTGACGGTGGACGGCAAGATAGACGACTGGGACCTCAGCGGCGGCATCTTCGCCTGTGGCGATGCCGAGGTGCTGCACAACAAGCTTGCGTGCTGGTTCCATCTGATGTACGACGAAGATAACCTCTACGTTCTGGCGCGGTGGATCGACCAAACGCCTATCAACAACCCCGGCAGCACGGCCGGAGACTTCGGCTTTGCCGGCGACTGCCTGCAGTTGCGCCTGGTTTTTGATCATGGCACGGCGCAGCAGCGCGGCCTGCACGTCACCGCCTGGCTGGGCAACAAGAACAACAAGCACGTGGTCGACCTGGCCTATGGCGCGAGGTTCGGCGGCCCGAAGGTGTCCGACGCACAAACCGTGGGTGCAAAGCAGGCGTTCAGCAAGAACGCCGACGGCAAAGGCTACAACCAGGAGATTTCCTTTCCCTGGGAACTCCTGACAAAAGACGGCCGGGCGCTCAAAGCCGGCGACAAATTCACGGTATCGGTCGAGCCGAACTTCTCCGCCGGAGTAGGCGGCAGGGTTACGATCAAGGATATATTCAAGCCGGGCGCCGCCGTCGATCGGGTCTTTACATTCATGGCCGTCAACAGTTGGGGGACCGCCACCCTCGAGCGCAAAGGCAACGTCAAGCCGCAGACCGTCAGGCTGTCCGACAGCCGCGAATTTGACGTCGAGATGGAAAACGGCGTGCCCGTTATCAAATGGATCGACCTGATCCAAAGCAAGAAACTGCTCGGCCACAAGGTACTCAAGTTCAACATGCCCGTAGACGGCTACGTCTCGATCAACATCAGAGACGACCAGGGCATCGTGGTGCGGCAACTGCTCAACTGCGACTTCCGCGCCAGGGGCGATCACGAAGTGAAATGGGACGGCCTCACCACGCCGATCTGGAAGAAGCCGGGCGATCCGGTGCCTGCCGGCCGCTACACGTGGAAGGGCATTTACCATACAGGCATAGGCCTGAAACTGCGTGGATGGGCCTGCAACGGCGGCAACACCCCGTGGAACACCGGTGACGGCACGGGCAACTGGGGCGGCGACCACGGCGTGCCGGTATCCTGCGCCACCGACGGCCAAAAGGTTTACCTGGGCTGGACCGGCTCGGAGGCCGGCAAGGCGCTCGTAGCCATGGACCTGGACGGCAACGTGAAATGGCGACACAAACGCGGCGGATTCGGCGGAGCCGTCATGGTGGCTGTCGACGGCGGCATTGTGTATGTTGTCGATGGCGCCAAACTCATCTACCGCCTCGATGCGAACAAGGGCGATTACTCCGCGTGGGAGGGAAGTGAATCCGCCGAGATGAAAGTGTCCGACCTCTGGGCCGACCCCGAGGAGATGCCGAAAAGCATCAACGGCATCGAAGCGCGAAAGGGAAAACTCTATCTCGCCTTCCGCGACCACGACTTCATCGGTGTTGTCGATGGCAAGACCGGCGCATTCGAGAGAAAGATCAATGTGAAGGCGCCGTCCCACATCGAAGCGGTGAAGGACGATCTGTTCTACGTCAACTCCGGCGGCGCGACGATCCTTGCGCTCAACCCGGTCACGGGCAAGTCCGACGCCGTGATCGAGGGTCTCAAGAACGCCACCGGTATCGCAGCCGACAGCCAGGGCAACATCTACGTGGCAACGGGAGCACCGGACAACCAGGTCAAGGTGTTCGCTGAGAACGGGAAGCCCGAGGATGCCATCGGCCGCAAGGGCGGCAGGCCCACGCTCGGCCCGTGGGTGGCCGACGGCATGAGGTCGGTCAACGGCATCGTAGTCGATGCCAACGGCAAGCTGTGGGCGATGGAATCGACGGGCCATCCCAAGCGCGTGGCCGTGTGGGACACCAAGACCGGCAAGCTCCAGAAAGAGTACTTCGGTCCCACCCACTACGGCGCCAGCGGCGGAACGATCAACCCGAAAGACCCCGACGTGATGATCGGTGAAGGATGCGAATGGCGCATCAATGCCGAGACCGGCGGCGAAGAGTGCGTGGGAGTATTCGCACAGGAAATCCACGGCTTCGTGCGCTTCTGCTACGGGGCAAACGGCAAGGAATACCTCGCCTGCTTGGCGAGGGGGCCCGTCAAGTTCTTCGAGCGAATGGGGCCGGCCAAGTACGCCCTGCGCGCCACCATCACGTCTGAAAAGAAAACCGTCGATGACAAGGAGACCAACGTCATGGTGTTCTGGTCGGACGAAGACGGCGACCAAAAGGTACAGGCCAACGAAAAGGTCGAGGTGCCCATGACCATGAGTCTGGGCGGCTACGTGTCTTGGTCGGCGGCCATCAACACCGACCTCACGCTGTATCCCGGCATCACTGGCCAGGGCGGCGCGCAGATCAAGGTAAAGGACTTCACCGCCTGCGGCGCACCCAGGTGGGACATTGACGGTATGAAGAAGCTGCCGCCTCTGCAGGGGGCGCTCTCTTCGCTCCACAACGGGCTTGTCGTTTCCTGCGAGTCCGGGCCGAGCCTCTTCAAGTGCTACGACGTGGCCACAAGCAAGCTGATTTGGACCTACCCCAACACCTTCCACGGCGTACACGGCTCGCACAGAGCCCCGCCGCCGGAGGTGGGCCTCATTCGCGGTGCGTTCGGCTTTACCGGCGCCGCGCACCTGCCCGAACCGCTCGGCGATATCTGGGTCGTAAACTCCAACGTCGGCGAGTGGCACGCGCTCACGGGCAACGGCTTCTACCTCACGCGCCTGTTCCAGGGCGACGCCCTCAAGGTGGTCTTCCCCGAGAAAGCCGTGCCCGGCGTGATCATCGATAACACCCCGCCCGGCTCGGGCGGCGAAGACTTCGGCGGCTCGCTCGTTCAGGGCGTCGATGGCAAGGTATACATCCAATCCGGCAAAACCGGCCTCTGGAACATCGAAGTCACCGGCCTCGAAAGCGTCAGGGGCTTGTCGGGCGGCGGCATTAACATCGACGACGACGAAATCAAGCTGGCCAACACGTTCCGCGAGCAACTCCTGCAGAAGAACGTCGGAATCCGCCGCACAACAGTCAAGAAGATGACGCCCGCGTTCACCGGCGACATCAAGGCAGACTTCGACGTCGAAAAACTCATCGAGTTCCAGAGGTCGCGCGCCGCCAGCGTCAAGGTTGCCGTTGCCTGGGACGACCAGTACCTCTACCTGGGCTACGAAGTCAACGACGCCTCGCCTTGGGTGAACAAGGCCAAGACCCCGGATGCTCTCTACGCCACCGGCGATACCATCGACTTCCAGATCGGAACCAATCCGGATGCCGACAGAAAGCGCGGCAGGGCCGTCCTCGGCGATCTGCGGCTCTCCATCGGCAACTTCCAGGGAAAGGACACGGCGGTCATATTCCGCAGGTTCGCCGCCAAGAAAGCGCCGAAAATCTACAATTCCGGCGTGTTCAGAAACTACAAGATGGAAAGCGTGCTCGTTGTCAAAGGCGCCAAGATCACAGTCACAAAGCGCAACAAGGCCTACGTGGTCGAAGCCGCCATTCCTCTTGCCGCACTGGGCTTCAAGCCGACGGACGGCATGGCACTCCGCGCCGACTTCGGCGTAACCCATGGCGACGCCGGCGGACAGGACACCGTGCTGCGCACGTATTGGAACAACCAGAAGACCGGCATCGTCGACGACGAGGTCGCCGAGCTAATGATGGAGCCCTCCGCCTGGGGCGAGCTGATCTTCCGGGAGTAGAGAGGCCGGAAGCATTCGGACAGTGATCGTTCAGAGAACACAGCAAACCGAGAGCCCGCGGGGAGCGACATCCCCGCGGGCTCCGGCCGCCTGAGAAGGCGGGCGACGAACGAAGACGTTCGTATGTGTTTAGCGTCCGCCGCCAAGAGGCATGCGTCAATGGAACACGATAACCGTAGTTGATCGAATCGGCGTGTTGTCGCATGCTGCCCGGAAACGCCGGGCGGCCATGTAGGGGCGCGG